>Ga0307432_1000233_pt1 | contig 47994 bp, 59 predicted proteins | sample SalMarWE160150MG_FD_202158 | JGI IMG/M metagenome (GOLD analysis project Ga0307432, IMG submission 202158) | Salt marsh sediment microbial communities from the Plum Island Ecosystem LTER, Massachusetts, United States - WE1603-150 | ecosystem: Environmental > Aquatic > Marine > Intertidal zone >...
AAATTGGCAATTTAAGATATAGAGAAAATGCCAAAATATCTGAAAAGAAAAAATATTTTAGGGATTATTATGACTATTGATGTATCTGTGAAAATCGGTGTTTAATAGTATAGATAAGTACCAGCCAACTCTTGACGGTTAGCCGGTTACTAATGATTTCCTGGGTATCCCGGGGAATGCCAATAGAAGTTGATACCGCCTTCTGTAAATCACTTAAGGTTTCCATTCCATGTAGCTGTTTGGATACTTTTAACATTTGGGCAACGGTAGAAGTGACATCCAAATTCAGGAAGTCCTGGGGTTGAAGGTAATCTTTTAAAAGATAACGAGCTGTGTCGGTATCCAATGGAACAATGCTGAGAAATTCCACGTAGTTATTCCGATTAAAGTCAACAAGAAAAATAGATAATTTTTGATTTGTTTTAAACTCCAATTTTCTCTACTTTACTTTTAGAGAGCGTAGTGGATGAGTCCGAACTAAATGTAAACACATTTTGGACCTCTACTCGCTCTTTTCTTCTCTTGTTCTGCCTCCTGGAGATTGGTGCTTTAAGATCAAACGTCTGATAGCGACGACTATTATTTGTAAAGGACAAATCTCTTTTCTTATGATGTATTTTTATCCTATTTTTACTATCAATATCAAAATTATACGGAGTGTTGGTTTTTAACATTCCGTATACTATGCGTAATATCTTATGCATTATTATCCCGATAGCAGCCATTCTATTTTTCCCCTTTTCGACATAATCATTATATATCTGGCTAATATAGGGATTAGTATTAATTGCTGATTTTGCAATATTAAATAATAACTCTCTTGGAACTCTACGACCTTTTTTGCTCATCCCAATATATTTAATGCCATCACCACTTATCTTAAATTCCGGATGCAACCCAAAAAACGATGCCAGATGTTTTTTGCTGGGAAATCTCTCTATAGCTCCTATTTCAATCATCAAACCAACAGCTGAATAAGTACCAATTCCTTTAAATGTCTTTAGTAACTCAACTTCCGGCAAGTCACAAATCTGTTCCAAGTATTTTATCTGCTGGTTAATCTCTTTATCCAAATCTAATATCTTTTTAGCAATACTTTTTATCAAACTAGCCATAATATCATCTGTTGCTGATGCAGTTGAAAATTTGGTTCTTTCGTAATCATGTTGCAAGTCTAGGATTTAAGAGTCCACAATGTTGATGTATTTTCAACCTAAAATAGTAAATATCTTTGTAGCCATATGCCATTCTTTTAAGCCTTTTAATTTTATTGTTGAATCCCTCTGAAATTGCAGAACTGGTCTTTTGTATGAACCAGTTTAGAATATATTGCTTTTTCTCTTTTAGTTTTTCTGCCAAAGTAATAAATGGATTTAAATTACTATCTTTCGCTTCCTTTAACCAATCTTCTAAGTGTTGGTCGATTACTTTGTTATCATTGCCAATAGAATAAATCTCAAGGAAGGTTTCCTTTAGCAAAATTGCTTTAAATATTGGTTTATTTACTGAACATAATTCCTCAAGCCTTGACGCCTGGTTTTCTGTTAACTTCTTCTTGCTCTTCAATAATATGAAACGTTGTTTGCAATTTATCATATCTATTAACTCTTGATCGTTATTTTCCCGGGCTTTTTGCAACTCTATCTTTCTTACTGCATCAACTGTATTATTCAATTTCTGAATCAAATGAAATCTATCATATACTATCATCGCATTTACTGCATATTTATTAGTTGAACTGATATAGGTTTGGGCTCCATCAAGCGCTACCGTCTCGATCTTTGAACAGTTTACGGCTCCTATTGATTCGTAATACCTATTCAATATCTCTTTTTTCCTACCTTTATCATTCCATATTACTAACCTTTTATCTGTATCAATCACGTTTGTTAAGTACCTATAGTATTTACGATAACTAACCTCATCAACGCTTATATGAATTGCCGCCGGTGTGGGATCTAGTTTCTTTTTGCTTCTTCTTCAAGTATACTCTTATCAATTCGATATACCTTCTCATCATCGAGACCAAGATACCATCCGGCTTCCTGGTTTGTTGTTATAGCTGTTAGTCTGGATACCTGTTTACCAAAACGTCTCGTTACCCTTGAATAATACTTTATCCCCGATATCTCCTCTACAAATATTTTCTTATCTGCTTTTGGACAACGATAATAGCGTTTTGGGATGTGAAGAAATACTCTCTTTTCTAATATCCGTAAATCCTCTACAATGATATACTTAGTACTATGATAGCCAGTCTGATGATGCTCCTTACAGTTACTACAAATTGCTTTGTTCCTCTTGTACGGTACTAATTCCGCATGTATCTCTTTATCTGTTATTGATAGTATTTTTACTGTCTTATATCCGGGGAATGAAATTAGTGATTTTAAGGCTGACTTATTAATATTTTACCTCCTCTTTCAATCTTTTTTCCCATATTATCTTATCTCTCTGTTTATTAATATATTAAATTTAATACTTGCAACTTATAATCGAAAGAACCAAAAATTTTGCCTCTTCGATAAGTTCATGGGCTCTTTCCTGTGAAATATAAGGAATCTTTGCTACACCTTTTACCATAGCTCTGGATAGATGATTTGCTGTAGGATAGCGAATAATTAATTTTAAAATCCACTGGGGTGTCCCTTCCTTACAATATTGCTGAAGTTGTGTGTGCGTTGAATACATAAGCGGATCGAGCTCATTTAACAATTGAGTTTTCTGCTTTTTTAACAGCCTCAGATAAGTCCATGTTCTCTTAAAACTGGAATAAAGCGATTCTTTTTCGTAGTTAATCTTATCTTGATGATTAATTAGGTGAATTGCTATGTTTCCGGCACTTATCTTATCCGTGATGTTTCTATTCATTTCTGATTTACCTGTATGACTAACACCAACCGGATTTAGTATGACAACTTGAATTGGAATGTCTTTTTGAAATCTTCTCAAATAATGATACCAATTATTCTCATATCCACCCGTACTCTTCCCAATGGGATCTCTTTGAGACAATTCCAGCATATACGATGGATTCCGAATGCTCTATTATAAATCCTGACAGTATTTCAAACAATTTACCATGTCCATCAAAGGTATCGTCGAGCTGTCCCATAGGGATCCCTTTGGGAAAAATTTTCCTCAACAATTCTTTTCTTTGAATCCAAAATAACAAAATCAGCATATCCCTTACTTATCCCAAAGGGATCCTTCGGGCATCAATGCCTAAAAAATACTCATTCATCAAAAACCTCCTCTTTTAATAAACTTACAATTTTGTCAGGCATAAGCACCCTTATCAATGCGGTTTCATTGAACCATGTTATTCCTCGACTTCTACCTGACAGATCGAAGATTCGCCTGTGGCTTAAAGGAAGACACTACGGGACGGGCTCTCCCAACGGGACCTCTTCGAGGGAAGCCCAGGGATGCCACCTTCTCTTCTGATAATTTAAAAAAATTGAGGCTTTAACTAACTTTTTAATTTCTTTTTTACTTATCTTCTTTTTCATTACTCTTAATATATAAGGAATCCCTTTGGGAGAGGGAAGATACGGTTAATCATCGAGCGTAAGCGCTGTTGGGTTTTGGAAAGATCTTTGCGGAGTTTGTTGCATGTCAGGCTCAGTGTCTTCATGGCTTTGATTTGGTCCGAATAGTCCACATAACGATGATAATGTCCCCGGAAAGCGCTTTCGGCAACCAGGCGGGCATCCTTGCTCCAGAGGAGTCCCTATGGGAGGGTCGGTACGGAAGAAATCATGCCCTGGCAGCGCCCGGCTCTTCTTGGTGGTCAAAGGACTAACGATAATAACCGAATAGTTTTGTCGATAAAGATAATCAACTAGGGGCTGCCAGAAATCAATGGAGGCTTCTACGGCAAAGACGAGATGATCCGGATGGATAATATCTGTATCCAAATATTGCACAAATCGTCAAGGATAATTTGTTCTTTATGAATAAAAAGCAATATGAATTGTATTTTTTTTGTATTATGCCAAATCATGTTCATGTATTAATGAAGCCGATAGAAAAGGAAAACGGGAATTTTTATTCTTTTGCAGAAATATTAAAAGGACATAAAGGAAGTACCGCACGTAAAGCGAATGAATTGTTAAATTGAACGGGAAGCTTTTGGCACAAAGAAAGTTATGATCACTTAGTGCGATCACAGCGGGAGTTTGAAGAGACTGTTTGGTATATAGTGAATAATCCTGTAAATGCACATTTAGTTGACGATTATCGAAAATGGAAACATACATGGATTGCTGATGATGTTAAGAAAGAAATGGGTTTGTGAAAAGAGTTACAATCAAGAGTGTCTCAAAGAGATCCCGTTGGGGATTGTATTGCCAAATTTCTTTAGTTTTTATTAACTTATTTATGCTACCTAATTAAATGAATATATGAAGATAAAATGCACGAACTAACCATCGCTCAAAACATAATCTCAATTGTTGAAGAAGAAGTTGCCAAACAGGGCGACAGTGGAACAGTAAAAAAGATTTTTTTTAAAGCTGGTAAAATGCATGCAATAATTCCTGAGTCTCTTCAGTTTGGGTTTAAAGTACTGAAAAAAGAGAGTAAAGTTGTGGATAAGGCAACTCTTGAAATAGATGAAATACCACTGAGAATAAAATGCAAAAAGTGCGGATTAGAAAAAAATATCGAGGAACCTATGTTTTACTGCTCGAAATGTAACTCTTTTGATATTGAGATCATTTCAGGAATGGACATGTTTGTTGAAAGTATAGAGTTAGAATAAGGGGGATAAATGAAAATTCAGGTTGTAAGGAATGTTCTGGAAGCTAATGAAAAATTAGCTGATGCAATACGTGAACGCATTAACAAATCAAATACATTATTGATAAACATAATGAGTTCACCTGGCTCAGGTAAAACAACTTTATTGGAGAAACTTATTCCAGCTTTAAAAAAGAAAAATCTGAAAATCGGTGTTATTGAGGGTGATATTACTACTACTCGTGACTCTGAAAGAATTTTGCCTCTTGGAATTTCCGTTTCTCAGATAAATACAGAGCAGTTTGGTGGTGACTGTCATCTTGGTTCTGAAGTAATAATGCCTGCGTTAGATAATTTTGATCTTGACGAATTCGATGTAATATTTATAGAAAATGTGGGCAATCTTGTCTGTCCTGCGGAATTTGATACAGGAGCGGATTACAATGTGGTAGTACTTAGTACAACAGAAGGCGAGGATAAACCACTTAAGTATCCTCTCATGTTCAGAGTGTGTCATCTGGCAATAGTGAATAAAATTGATCTTGCACCTTATCTTGATATAAGTCTGCAAACTATTGAGAGGAATATTTTAAAGATCAATCCGAAAATTGACATTAGGAATATTTCTGCAAAAACTGGTAAAGGTATTTCAGAAATTGCTGGTTGGATTTATAATAAATTGAAAAAGTGATAAACATTTAATGTAGGTATATATTTATTCTCATTATTAAAATTAAATATTCAATTTTATTCACTATAAAAGATTTTGATAAGTGCTATCGTTGTAATATATTTATAGAGATTTTTCCTTATATTCAAAAGTAACATATTGAATTCTCATTTTTGATAGTAATTCCTTGATATTATTAATGTATATAATTTCTTTATAAGAATTTGAAATTTTTTATCTTAGATAACATTGTTAATATGTGGCATATATATTGTTAATTCCTGATGAATATGTTAGAGGGTCCAGCACTACCAAAATTAATTACTCGAAGAGTCTCACTGAGAAAGCAAATTTGAATCGGCACGTTCTGAAAACGGTGGAGGGTAAGTAATGATTGTAAAAGTGAAAGATTTATTTTCTTTTTTACACAAATGCCAGGAAGATGGTTTAGGTGGTTTTAAGAGCGTTATTCTTCCTAAGAAATCAAAACATTCTGACGACGATTTATTTTTTTCTACATTGTCAAAAGATGATGATTATTTTCTCGATTCCTATCGTACTGTAGATCCAATAAGGGTGCTTTTCTATTTTCCGCGTGAGATAGTTTTACCTGCTAAGAAAGGTGAATACAAGCGATTAATAGTCGGTGCGAAAGGATGTGACCTTAGAGCACTTGAAGTTTTGGATAAAGCACTGATTAATGACGATTTTGTAGATCCTATTTATAACTTCTGGAGAGAAAATACATATATAATAAGTTCCGATTGTAGTTCTATCGGCTCTTCATGCCATTGCAATTTGCTTGGTGGTAAACCTTATGCCGAAGAAGGTTTTGATCTCAACTTATCAAGAGTAGATGACGGTTATTATATCGCGGTAGGGTCTTCCAAAGGAGAGGAATTACTCTCATTGATGAAAAAACATGTTGCTCTCTCTAAAATTACACAGAATACTCTCGATAGCGTAAAAGCAAATAGAATGATTATTGAAGAAAAACTGAAGGAGCAAAATAGACAGTTTGAAAGATCTGAAAATTATAATGAATTACGTTCCGCAGATATTGAAAAATGGATTGAAGCATCTAAGTCTTGTGTAGGTTGTGGTGGTTGTACAAATATATGTCCTACCTGTTATTGTGTGATTTTGAATGATGAGACTATAGCAAAAGATTTTGTAAAAGTTAGGAGTTATGATTCCTGTCAGCTGCATGGATATGCTCGGGTAGCAGGTGGTGCTACTCCAAGACCTAAAATGTATCAGAGATTTCGAAATAGATATCTCTGTAAATTTGATTATATGAAAAGTAATTTCGACTTATTAGGATGTACTGGTTGCGGTCGGTGTATTGACGTATGTCCTGGTGGGATAGATTTCAGAGAGGTAGTTAAAAGTAATGCGTGGTCCCTCTCTGAATAAGCGGGAGAAGATTGTTTTTTTGAAAAATCTACCGAATTATAAGCACTTATTGAAGTTTTGAAATTAAAAGAGAAAGTCTGAAATCACAAGGTCAAGAATTGATAGGGAAAAATTAACTTCATAAGTATCATTTAGAAGAGGTAACCATTAATGATAGAAACAATCAATAAGAAAAGTAATAAGGTAAAAAATTTTCTTTATTTATTTTTTATCCTATTAGTAATATGGCTTGCTCTTACTTCAACTTTTCAATGGCAAGAATTTATTGTCGGTATTTCCCTCAGTCTTGCTCTTGCTTTATTTTTAAATAAAAACTATATTGAATTGGGACTTCCAACTCTGAGTATTAAAAAAATCACATTTTTAATTGTCTATTTTATTGTTCTTTTTGTTGAGATAATTAAGGCTAACTTTGATGTGGCTTACAGGGTAATTCATCCAAAGATGCCGATAAAACCTGGAATTGTGGTGATTAAAACAGGATTGAAGCAAGATATTGCAAAATTGATTCTGGCGAATTCGATTACCTTAACGCCTGGAACGTTTACCCTGGACATCCTGGGTGATACGCTCCTCATTCATTGGATATATGTTCGCTCAGAAAATGAGGAGGAAGCCACGAGGATTATTGGGGAAAGGTTTGAAAAATATTTAAGGGTGATATTTGCATGAGTGAAACAATAATTTTAGTATTTTTGGCAATTATAGGAATAGGTATTTTTCTAAGCTTTTTGCGAATGTTGTTCGGTCCCACTGCATCTGATAGAGCTGTTGCGGTGGATACTATCACCACAACTGTAGTTGCTCTGCTAGTTCTATTAGGTTTTGTTTTCAAAAGATATGTTTACCTGGATGTTTCACTGGTATATTCTGTGCTGGCTTTTGTCGGATTGGTGGCTCTTGCCAGGTTTTTGGAAAAGGGGATTTAAATGGAACTATTTGGTGTGATAATTACAGGAATTGGAGTAATGTTTTTATTTCTTGGAAACCTTGGTATACTTAGACTTCCTGATGTCTATAATCGGATTCAGGCAGGAACAAAATGCACAACTCTGGGTGCTTTTCTCACTATTATCGGGGTTGGAATAATGCAACCAGACTGGTTCTGGAAATCATTACTCATTGCCGTGTTTGTTCTGGTTACCAATCCCATATCCAGCCATGCCATAGCCAGAGCTTCCTGTAAAAGCGGCGTTCCTCTTTGTGATAAAAGCGTGGTAGATAAGACCAAAGATTTTGAGGAATGTAAGGAGAAAGCATGATAGTTATGATTACTTTATTGGTGCTCTTGATGCTTACCGCTGCGCTCGCGGTGCTCATTTTCAAAGACTTAATAAGCGCAGTGATAGCTGCCTGCATGGTCAGCCTGATCGCATCAATCCTCTTTTATCTGCTCCAAGCACCAGACGTTGCCATGGCCGAGGCATCGATTGGTGCAGCATTAGTTACTGCCGTATTTGTTATAGCAATCAGACGAACTGAAAGGCACGACGAATGAGAAAAATTATCGGTATTATCTTATTAATTATTATTTGTTGGGGAATTGTTTTAGCCCTACATAAAATCCCTTTTGGAATACCAAAAACAAAAGTTGGCGAATATTATATAGATAAAGGAAGGGAAGAAACGGGAGCTGCAAATATTGTAACTTCAGTAGTTCTCAATTATCGTTGTTTTGATACTCTTGGCGAAGTGACCGTACTTTTTATAGCATCAATTGGATTGGGTGCTGTTTTGGTAACTTTTAGAAAGAAAGAGAAAAGAAAAATCGAGCCCTCAAGTTTAATATTGAACACGGGTTGTCGTTTTTTATTTCCCCTGATACTTCTTTTTGGAGCATACATTTTTATTCACGGACATCTTACACCTGGCGGAGGTTTTCAAGGAGGTGCAATTATTGCCTCAGCTTATGTTCTCATTTATTTAGGATGTCGGGGAAGAAGAATTAGTGAGATCGGCAGTAAAACTACTGAATCCTTAGGAGGATTGGTTTTTATCGTTCTAGGATTAGTTGGTTTAGCCGTTGGGGGGCATTATTTTCTATCTAATTTCTTACCAAAAGGGCAACTAAATACTTTATTCAGTGCTGGAATAATACCAATAATTTATATCGCAATTGGATTTAAAGTCGGTTCAGAATTAGCTGGAGTTATTGATAACTTAATGGAGAAAAGTTAATGGATTTTCTATCTAATAATATTTATTATATTGGTGCCTTTGGACTGATATTTATTGGACTTTTTATTATTTTAGTCAAACATAACCTGATCAAAGTAATAATTGGAATAAGCATCCTTGATACGGGAGTAAATTTGTTTCTTATCGCTGTGGGTTATATCAGCAAAGGAACAGCTCCTATATTTTCCAGATCTGGACTCAATGCTAAGAATATGGTTGATCCGGTTCCACAGGCATTGGTGCTAACGGCTATTGTAATCGGAGTGGCGGTTCTAGCTCTGGCTCTCTCCCTGGCAATAAGAGTGTATCACCATTATGGCACACTTGATCTTCGTAAGATAAAGGAGCAAAGATGGTAAACCCCGTTAGATATAAAAATAGGATATTAGAAAATGGGTGAATTAGGTTTATTATCTAACGGGGTAAACCCCGTTAGATATAATAAGATGTTAAATTTAAACAAAAATAATCGAAAGTCTTGTTTAATAACAAAAAGGCTTTTATGTTATTTTGTGTGGGTAATATGTAAAAATGACAAATCCCAATCCCGACTATCGGGACAAATAAATTACAATGACCAATAATCAAAATTCTAAACCAGTATATGATCTTTGCCGAAGGCATCCCTCTGGGAGAGGAAAGGACATTTCAATTTTCGAAAAATGTAAGGATTTTTTTGAAAACATTGCCAAGCACAATGGCCAATATTGAAGATGCCAAGCAATTGATTAGGTCTTCTGGTTCAATAGGAGCCAATTATAGAGAAGCAAATGAAGCATTAAGTAAAAAAGACTTTTTAATGAGAGTTAAGATAAGTCGCAAAGAAGCGAAGGAGAGTGTTTATTGGCTTAGATTAATCTATGAAACTAATAATCTTAGAAATTCCGCTGAGGCTAAAAGTCTTTTACAAGAAGCTGATGAATTGAAAAAAATACTTTCTTCAATAGTAGAAAAATCGGAATAATGATTTTCCCTTGTTTTGTATATTATTTGGTATTTGAGATTTATTTGTAATTTGGGTTTTATAATTTGTATGTTTAAAAATAAAAATGGCATCATGAATCTACGAGGATCAACATAGAACCGATAGAAAATAGGATATCAGAAAATGGGTGAATTAGTTTTATTATCTAACGGGGTAAATCCTGTTCTTCTAATTGTTGTTCCTTTAGGTCTTGCCTTTTTGTTACCCTTAATAGGATTTATTTCAAAAAAGATTATAAAATATATTCCGGTTCTTGCTTTCCTTTTTAATCTTATTGTTACAATACTCTTAATACCTAAAGTTTTGCATCAACCAATAGTTGTTAAAATTGGCGGTTTTCAGCCACCATTCGGGATCAATCTATTTGTGGGTCCAGTAGGTATTTTATTTTCTACTCTTATAGCACTTGCAGGACTTTTGGTTTCCATCTATGCATTGTCTTACATTAAAGAGGGTCCCAGAGAAAAATATCATATACTTTATCTTCTTCTGCTAACCGGAGCAACAGGTGTTGTTCTTACAGGTGATATATTCAATCTATTTGTCTTTTTTGAAATTCTATGCATTTCGTCTTATGCTCTTGTGGCTTATTTTGGAAACAAGGCAGGAATTGAATCTTCAATAAAATATCTAATTCAAGGCTCGGTTGGGTCAAGTCTTTTTTTATTAGGTATCGGCTTACTTTATGGTCAATTTGGCACTCTTAATATGGCAGACATTGCTAATCAAATTCAATCAGCGAGTTCTCCCCCTATATTTGTTCCAATGGTTCTTATGATAACAGGTCTGGGAGTTGAAGCAGCGATATTTCCCTTGAATGCCTGGTTGCCTGATGCACATTCCTCCGCACCATCGTCAATCAGTGCAATTCTTTCCGGAATTGCTATTGAGGTGGGACTTTATGCTGTAATTCGTGTTTTATTTACGATATTTGGCGCTTCAAACTTCTTAATGTTTTTTGTTTTCTTAGGTGTATTAACACTTCTAATCGGAGAAATGTCTGCATTCAGTCAAAAAAATATAAAAAGAATGTTGGCTTACTCCAGTATTGGTCAAATAGGCTTAATTGTTTTTGCAGTCTCACTTAATACACAATATGGAGTAAGTTCTGGACTTTTTCAAATGATAAGTCATACTCTCGGGAAAGGATTATTGTTTTTAGCAGCTGGTTATATGATTTATAGAACGGCTTCGATGGATATTTCTTCTTTTGAAGGTATAGGTAAAAAAATGCCTTATACATCATTGGCTTTTACAATCGGTACATTTTCACTTATAGGTTTACCACCATTTATTGGATTTGCGAGTAAATTTATGATTATAAAAGCGGCTCTTGCCAAAGAAGGGATACTATTTACTGTTCTTATCGGACTTGTTCTTTTAGGAACTGTCATTGAAGGTGCTTATTTTTTCCGAGTTGTGCAGGTGATTTATTTTAAGAAAGGAAATAGAAATCCGGGAAGGAAAGAAGCTCCTATTACTGGATTAATTCCAATGTTTATATTTGTAATATTAATTCTTTTGATAGGAGTTTATCCTAATCTTGTCACCAAGATTTTAAATTCAGCGGCTTCAGAGCTTCTTAATCGAATAGATTATATTAGGAGTGTTTTAGGATGAATTTGGAGTTATTGATAATAGTTGCTTTTGGCGGTGCATTTCTCACTTATTTTTTAGGCAAGATTTCGTCTAAACTTAGAGAGGGTTTTGCAATACTTGTTTCACTTGCCTTGGTAGTAATGATTGCCTGTTTATATAGCAAAACCATAGAGGAATCCTTCTTTGGTTTTTTGGGTCTGCCACTCATCCTGAGAAATAATGTGCTTTCCTGGTTTTTTGCCATTGCCATTTCTGTTTTAGGAGCCCTTTCGGTTATCTTTTCCTTAAGTTATATAAGGAACAAAGAAAAGACAGATTTTTATTACCTGATGCTGCTTTTGGTCAATGCAGCAATGCTGGGTATTGTTTTTTCTGGTGACCTGGTTTCCTTTTTTATCTTTTGGGAAATCATGAGCTGGTCTACGTTTCTATTAATTAGTTACAATAGAGGTCCGGCTTTAGCTGCTGGAATGAAATATATTATTATGTCTATTATAGGTTCTATGGCAATGCTTGTAGGGATGTTATCTCTCTATACAACTTATGGAACACTGAATATTGCAACACTTTCGATATTGGTCGCTTCTGCTTCTCATGGATATCTTTTATTTCTCCTGATTATTTTCGGCGTTGCTTTTGCCATAAAAAATGCCTTAGTCCCGTTGCATACCTGGTTACCTGATTCTTACTCAGAGTCTCCGACTTCATTTACCGCTTTGCTTTCCGGTATGCTAACAAGGATGGGAATTTTTGGTTTCATTATGATAATGTATGTAATTGTTGGAGCAGTAAAAACTCTCAATTTGGGTCATGGAATATTAAAGTTTAATTATATTCTTGTCTTTTTAGGAGCGGTCTCAATCGTGATTCCAACATTTATTGCAATACTTCAAAATGATTCAAAAAAACTTCTGGCCTGGCATGCAGTAGGGCAAGGCGGATATATGATTGTGGGTATCGCTATTGGAACGAGTTTGGGTATAGCAGGAGGAATATTCCATACTTTAAATCACGCAATTTATATTGTACTCCTTTTTATGAGCGTTGGAGCTATTCAGTATAGAACTAGAGGTGAACGTAATTTAAATTCTTTAGGTGGCTTGATTAAAAAGATGCCAATAACTTTTATGGGTGCACTGGTAGGAATCTTTGGTTCAATTGGTGTACCATTGACTAATGGTTTCGTTTCCAAGTGGATGATCTATAAAACATTAATACTTGGAAAGCACCCATTTTTAGCTTTTGCCGCATTTTTAGGAACCTGGGCTACAATTTTGTATGGATACAAATTTATTCATAATATATTTCTAGGACAGTTACCTGAAAAATATAGAGATATTAAAGAAGTTCCTTTTACAATGCAATTACCGATAATTATATTAACAATATTAATTCTACTATTTGGTATACTTCCAGGTATTCCTCTAAAAGTAATTAATGCTATCGTTACTTCTTTAGGTTTCGAATCCCTGAATGTCACATTGTGGGGGATTGTCTCGGATTCCGGTACATTAAATACTATAAATATTTTTGCTGCAATACTAATTGCTGGTATAGTCATCTGGTTAATATTTAAGGCAGCCCATAAAGGACCAAAAGTTGATCAATATGATAACTACGCTGCTGGTGCAGCTATTCCAAAAGATAAATATCATTACACAGTTGATTTTTATAATCCTTTACAACGTATGATTACCCCATACCTAAAAGATTTTGTTGATGCATTTTACATGAAAATAGCAAGATGGACTCAGAGCCTTTGCGGTACTGTACGGCGGATTTATACAGGATATGTTGGTAATTATGTAATGTATATTGTGCTTTTCCTGGCCTTACTGATTTTAATACAATTAAAATGGAGTTTATGGTAGTGAACATCATAGAGATTATTTTATCTCCGCTTATAGCCCTGATCATTGGGATCTTTTTTCTAGGATTAGCAAGAAAGATAATGGCAAGAATTCATTGGCGTTATGGTCCACCTATTACTCAACCTGTTATAGATATAGTCAAATTATTCAGCCAGAGAAGTATAAGCCACGGAACAATATTCGATCTTGGATTAATTCTTTCATTAGCAGGGTCTTTTGTTGTTATTTTATTTCTTCCATTAGGACAAATGTGTCCATTAAGTTCCGGAGGTTTATTGGTAATATTGTATCTTATGCTATTAGCTCCTTTAGGTATTGCGTTAAGCAGTGGTGAAGCAGCAAATCCTAATTCCAGTATTGGAATATCAAGAAAATTTCTTCTGGCTCTTGGTTATGAGGTTCCGTTATTACTTATTCTTCTTGCAGTTATGACATATTATAATACTATTTCATTAGTTGAAATAGTGAAAATACAATCAAATACAGGATGGTCTTTTGGCTCTTTACCTTTGTTATTATCCGGGATTGCTTACTTTCTGATACTTCCAGCTATATTAGGTATTAGACCTTTTGAAATTGCTGGTGCAGCTCAGGAAATTTCTTCTGGACCAAATGCCGAATTTGGTGGCAAATTTTTGGCTTTTTCTACTATCCAACATGCTTTACATGAATTTATTGGCATTTCTCTTTTTGTGAATCTATTTCTCGGAGGGTGGGGTTTGTTTGGAATTTTAGAACCCATCGCAAATACAGTATGGGGTGTTATTCTCGGCATAATCGTCTTCTTAATAAAAATGTTAATAATATTTATCTTAGGACTTTTTATAAATGCAGTGTTCCCCCGTTTCAGGATTGAGCAAGCGATTAAATATTTATGGAAATGGCCTCTTATTCTTGCATTAGTGGGATTAATTTTAATTAAATTAAGATGAGTCAGGAAAAGAGTATAAAGAAACTATTAAAGATATCAGGTTGCTCAGATAAAGCAATAAACAAAATTTCATTGTTCTTGCTTAGCGGTAAAAACTTTAAAAAAATAATTATGTAATTTAGAGTAATTTAGAGAAATAAAGAAAAAATGATAAAGCCAAATCCTTTTACCCCTAAATCAGGTTTAGAACCAAGAGTCTTTGTAAACAGGGATAAAGAAATAAATTTCTTCCTTAAAAGGATTGGGGAAGCCAATCAAGGAAACATTAACCATTATATTGTTAATGGTACATGGGGGTCTTGCAAAACAAGTTTATTAAGATATTTTAAGTTGATAGCGCAGGAACAGAAGTCCGCGGCCTGTTATTTCCTTGCCAGAGAACTGGAGGGAAATATTTCTGACATAGAGATAAGCATTCACATCATTCAATCTATAGTAAGAAATATTCCTTATAAGTTATCCGAAAAAAATAGCAGATTGTTTAAATTGATTAAAGGATTTGGAATTCAAGTGTTAGGAACTGGGTTTAATGTCTCTTTTGAGATTGACAAAAATAAATTTATAGATTCTCAGATATTTCTTATGGACGGATTACTAAATATCTGGAAAGATGTTACTAAATATACGGATTTACTGGTTATATTGATTGATGATGTACAGAATTATTCAAGAGCACAGAGGATTTTCACAACTTTAAAAAATGTGCTTTCAGATAAGAGAATTATAGATAAAACCAAAATTTTGTTTGTATTAAGTTCAACAGTAGAAGGATGGAAACCATTTATTAAGATGAATCATCCTATAGGACGTTTTTTTATACCCAAAATGGAACTTAAAAATTTTGATAAGGAGAATACAATCAAATTAGTAGATGCTATTCTGGAAGGGACAGGTGTTACCTTTAGTAAATCTGTAAAAAATAAGATATTCAGATATACTGACGGTCATCTTTTCCAAATACATACTTTCGGTAGTGCCCTTTATAATAACCAGAAAAGTGGCAATGTAACAGATACAGAATGGGGAAAAGGCTTTGAGGAGACATTATTTTATTTGGCAAATACAGTTTATGAAGGAGTGGCTGAAGGGCTAAGTACAAATGAGATTAAAATTATCAAGGGAATAAATTTATTTGAGAGTAATAAAATAAGAGATATTAGTCGCAATGTTAGAATCAAAAGTATAAATGAATATTTTCGTAGATTGATTGATAAAGGTATACTGAAAACGCAAGGACGTGGTGAATATGTTATTTGCGATAAGATGTTTGGTGAATATTTACAGAGAAAATAACAGAAATCACAAATAACAGGTGGTTTTGTGATTTTTGTGATTTTGCCTTTAACTAAGGAGAAAAATGGATAGAAATCAACTTAAAAAATGGCTTAAATCTCCAGCAAAGATGGGGCATAAGTATTCGCTTTATGTTGTATATTTTTGTACTGGGTGTGGAATTATTGAGATACCGCCTACTATTACTAGTCGCTGGGATGCAGAAAGATTCGGTATAATCCCGGTTGCTACTCCAAGGCAAGCAAATTTATTTTTAATTACAGGATATGTCTCATTAAAAACATTAAAACCAATAATACGAACTTATGAGCAGATGCCAGATCCAAAATTTGCCGTAGGTTTTGGCTCATGTCCGATAAATGGTGGGATGTATTGGGATTCATACAATACAATAAAGCATCTGGATAAATATATTCCTATTGATGGATGGATCGCTGGTTGTATGCCAAGGCCTGAAGCCATCTTTGTTGCTGTAACTCATCTCTGGACATTGATAGATAAAGAAATGGCAGACGGTTATAAAAAATACAGGGAAAACTATAAATATTACAGGGCAAACCAGGAACAACTTTATGGTAAATTGGACTGGCCGCCATTATTTTCAGAGGAAGATAAGAAATGAAAGAACTTAAGAAAAAACTTGAATCCTCATTCAGTGACATTAAAATAAATATTACTGACGATAATAGAATAACTGTAAATATTAAAAAAGATGGAGTTGTTTCCATTTTAAGTTTTCTTAAGAATCTAGGCTATGAACATTTCGCTCTTTTGTCCTGTGTTGACTGGATAGAAGAGAATGAATTTGAACTTATTTATATTCTTTCTGCCTATATGGAGAATGACCAGGAATATAATGAGAAAGAAAAGAAAACTATTTTAATCAAAACGAGGATTTCCAGAGAGCAATCAAAATTTATAACAGTAATAAATATTTTTGAAAATGCTGAGCCTTATGAACGTGAGCTGCATGAACTTTTTGGGATAAATTTTGAAGGACATCCAAGATTGACACCACTTTTCCTGGAAAGAGAATATGAAATAGCTCCTTTCAGAAAAGATTTTGATACAAGAAAATATGTAAAAGAGGTCTTTGATAAGATCCCTACCATTGAAGAGAGAAAGAAATGAAAACCACTGAGAACACCCCAGTGGAAGGAAGAGAAAAGAATGATTCCACAGGGCAGGCTGAATACACAGAAAAGAAATATCCTCATTCTGAAATAACAAACAGAATAATTAAATGTGCTATTGAAGTTCACAAGGTGTTAGGGCTAGGCTTTATGGAAAGTATAAATGAAAGGGCTCTGATTTTCGAGATGAGGCAAGTCGGTTTAAAAGTTGATGCTCAGGTACTGGTTCCAATAATCTATAAAGGGAATAATGTAGGAGAGCATAGATTAGATTTACTCGTGGAAGGTGCTGTAATAGTTGAGAATAAAACAGTAAAGGAGTTCAATGAAGTTCACCAGGCACAGGTTTTGTCTTATCTTAAAGCTACAGGTAAAAGGATTGGACTTTTGCTAAATTTTGCTAAAACGAAGTTAGAGATAAAAAGAGTTATATTGTGATTTTTCAAAGTATAGTAAAGTATAAACCAATGAGGTCAAAGAAGTGAAAACCATTGAGAACACTGAATACACAGAAAAGAAATATCCTCATTCTGAAATAACAAACAGAATAATTAAATGTGCTATTGAGGTTCACAAGGTGTTAGGTCCAGGCTTTATGGAAAGTATATATGAAAGGGCTCTGATTTGTGAGATGAGGCAAGACGGCTTGAAAGTTGATGCTCAGGTACTGGTTCCAATAATCTATAAAGGGAATAATGTAGGAGAGCATAGATTAGATTTACTCGTGGAAGGTGCTGTAATAGTTGAGAATAAAACAGTAAAGGAGTTCAATGAAGTTCACCAGGCACAGGTTTTGTCTTATCTTAAAGCTACAGGTAAAAGGATTGGACTTTTGCTAAATTTTGCTAAAACGAAGTTAGAGATAAAAAGAATTATATTGTGATTTTTCATGCCTGTGGCAGATCCTTCGGACAAAGTATAGTAAAGTATAATACAACGAGGTCAAAAAAATCGTTGAATAATTTTAAATTAAAAGATTATTTTTCAGTGCCTTCAGTGTCTTCAGTGGTTACGAAATTTTCATGACAGATTCGTTGGTTCAAATTACAGATAAGGATGAGAAAAAATGAGAGAGCTTGAACTCTATTTTGGTCCACAACATCTTGGAATGGTTGGGAATTTCAGCATCACTCTGAAGGTTGAAGGTGATCGTATTTTAAAAGCTGATGCAAATCCCGGATATTTACATCGCGGCTTTGAGAAACTTATAGAACAAAGAACCTGGATGCAAAACTTCCCTTTGGTTTGTAGAATAAATGTTGTAGAGCCTGACCATATGGAATTAATTTATTCTATGGGAGTTGAGAAATTAGCCAATATAGAAGTCCCTGAGAGAGGAAAATTTATAAGAAGTATATATTGTGAACTTGCTCGCGTTGGTTCTCATTTGTTTGGCTTGTGGGCTTATGCTAATATGCTTGGATTTGATACAGTCGCAAATTGGGCAATGTATCACAGGGACCTTGTATTGGATCTGTTTGAGGAACTTACCGGGGCAAGGGTCTATCATATTTATATTCGGCCCGGTGGTGTAAGACGTGATTTCCCTGAAGGCTTTGAAGATAAAATTGTTAAAACGCTACATACCATAGGCAGCAAAGTACCTGATTATAATGCTATATTCTTTGAAAATCGTCTCTTTGAAAAAAGAGCAAAAGGTATTGGCAAACTATCTTGTGAAGAAGCTAAAAAAATGGGAGCAGTTGGACAGGTTATAAGAGCGACTGGGATGAAATATGATATCAGGAAGATTGAGCCCTATGCAGAGTATGATAAAGTAGATTGGGAGGTTCCTACAAGAGAAGATGGTGACGCTTATTCTCGGATTCTGGTAATCCGTGATGAGATGATAGAAAGTGTTCATATGATATTTAAATTCCTTGATAAAATGCCGAAAAAAGGTGATGTTTACACTAAAACTCCCAATCCGTTCAAGTGGAGAGTACCAGAAGGAGAAGCTTATGTAAGATGTGAATCTTCACGAGGAGAATTAGGACTTTATCTAGTAAGTGATGGTGGAGATAAGCCGTATCGGGCACATTTTAGAACACCTTCTTATTCTCATGGACTGACTATTTTAGAAAAAGCTTTGGAGGGTGAAAGTATTGCTGATGTCGGCAATATAATGATTAGTTTATATGTAGTACCTCCGGAAATAGACCGATAAAGTAAGTATGGGATAAAATATGAGTATGACAAGTTTTTTAAATCCGTTTAAAGCTATAAAATATCTTTTCGAAAAACCAAAAACATTAAGGTATCCTTTTGAGCTTAAAGAACCAGCAAAAAGATATAGAGGATTTCATCTTAATGACTGGGATAAATGTACTGGCTGCGGTAATTGTGCTGATATCTGTCCGAATGAAGCAATTGAAATGGTGAAGATACCTGAACTGGAAGCAAAACCTGAGGAAGGAATAAAAGATGAACGTCCACAAGTAGATTATGGCAGATGCTGTTTCTGTGGTTTATGCGTTGATATTTGTCCTCCCGGTTCTCTAACCCTTACCAGAGATTATCTTCATATACATTTTGATACGAATACCTTTAAATTTATCCCAAAAGACGAGAAACTGGATAAGGCAACTTTTGTGCCTGTAGAGAAATATTCTGTATTAAAAGCCAGTTTATCGCACAGGAAACAAGATTATAAAGGCTTTTCACCTGAACTTGAGTATGCTCTTTTTGAGCCTGAAAGAGTTGAGATGCCTCAAGTTCCTCCAGAAAAGAGAAAACTCTCCTTCATCGAACAAGTAATTGGTTATAATAAAGATGAAGCTAAACAAGAAGCCGGACGCTGTCTTGAATGTAAACTTTGTGAAGATGCATGTCCTGCACATCTTAAAATATCAGAATATATTGATGCGATTTACAGAGATGAACCTAAAGAAGCACTTGAAAAAATATATGAGGATAATCCAATTCCTTCCATCTGCGGGAGAATATGCATGGCACATTGTGAAGATGCTTGTTCTTTGCATATAAGAGGAGAATCTCTTGCTATCAGATGGATTAAAAGGTATGCTGCTGATACTATTAAAAATTATAAAGAATCTCTAGAAATTAAGCCAGGTGAACCTACAGGAAAGAAAGTTGGTATCATTGGTGCCGGTCCAAGTGGATTGTCATTGGCATATTTTCTACGACTTCAAGGGCATGAAGTAATTGTTTATGATGAATTACCCGGTGGTGGTGGAGCTATTAGAACAGGTCCCCCAACTTACAGATTGCCTCTTGAAGCGATTGATAAAGATGTGAATTATATTGAATCTCTCGGAGTTGAGTTCAAATTTAATACTAAAGTAGGAAGGGATATTGAATTTGAAAAGCTCTTGAATGATTATGATGCTGTTTTTATGGGAATAGGAACTACAGTTAGTTTTTCCACAAGAGTAAAAAATTCTGAAAAATGTATACTTGCTCTTGACTTTCTGAAAGATAATAAGATAGGAAAGCAAAGAAAAGTAGGAAAAGAAGTCATTGTCATTGGTGGTGGAAATGTAGCAATGGATGTTGCAAGAGAAACAATTAGACTTCAGTATATGCAATATACGGATGAAAAAGTAATAACCAAAACAGTTTCATTAGAAAATTGGGATGAATTACCAGCCACAGAGGAAGAGGTAGAAGAGGCAAAAGAAGAAGGTGTACAATTCAATCCTGCATGGGGTCCAAAAGAGATTGTGCTGGATGATAATGGAAATATAAAAGGTCTTGAATGCCAAAAAGTAAAATCAGTATTTGATGAGAAAGGAAGATTTGCTCCTACTTTTTATGAAGATAAAACAAAGTTTTTTAAAGGTGATATGATAATTGAGGCTATTGGGCAAAGGGCGGATTTTTCATTTCTCCCCGATGAACTTTCTGATAAACTTAAATTCACTGAAAGAAAGAAAGTAAAAGTTGATGAAAACGGTATGACTTCAATTCCAAAGGTTTTCGCTGGCGGTGATATAGTTAACATAAATTTAGATGCAGTTACAGCAATTGCAGATGCAAAAATTGCTTCAGAGGGAATAGATAAATTTTTGTTAAATGATAAAAATAAATGATAATGGAGGGGGTAGTATATGCTAAAATTGTTAAAAGCAAAAGATATCATGATGAAAGAGGTAATAACTATTGGACCAGATATTCTATTAAAAAAAGCAATAAAAAAATTACTTGAGAATAAAGTTAGTAGTATGCCTGTGGTAGATGACACCGGGAAAATGGTAGGTATTATTTCTTGTGAAGATATTCTGAATTTAGCATTCGATGGTTATCTCAATAATACAAAAGTTGAAATGGTTATGACAAAGAATGTTGTTTATTTTAAACCTGATACAAATATAGAAGAAATTGCTCTTGCTATTTCTAGAAATCATTTCCATCGAGTACCGATTATTGAGAATGGTAGAATAGTAGGAATTGTTTCAAGAACGGATATCGTTAAAAATATATTTAAGTTGATATAGTCGAATTTTCCATTTCTTAATGAATATCTTTTTGATATATTTGTATTTAGAAACTGTTACCGCAATTAAGGGCTCAAAAGTTGTTTCAGAGGGGATAAATAAATTTTTGTCTAATAGTTGAATGTTATATTAAAGGTCATATATTTTTAGTTCAGACACAATTAAGTTTACACTACATGGTAATTGAGACTATGTTTACAAATAAAAGATTATCCTACTTATTTTGAACAGAGATAATGTAATTTTCTTAAGAGATAAAGGCTTTATTGAATTTTTAAAGAAAGTAGATCAAAAAAAATATGCGGAAATGGAACTATGATGGGATCGTAAAAAGAGGTAAATATGTCATTCTTGAACGAAGTGAAGAATCTCCATTGTATTATTTGAAAAGGAGTTAGAGATTCTTCGTTATCACTCATCTCAAAGAGACCTCTCTGAGGGAATGACATCTCCGGGACTTTTTACGAACCCATCAAACTATGATTTTTTCTAAAAAACAGGATCCAGAGAGTTATGATAGCCATCTATAAATATTCCTAAAAACGGCAAATGTGGTCTGAAATTTTATCGTAATGTAGAGCTACTACATTCATGAAATCAACCGCAGAGACGCTTCCATAGGAATCCCTGAGGGATAAGTTGCTAAGAATATTAATGTTAAAAATGAGGTTTTTCAATATTATGTTTTTAAAATATGATTTATACACATCATTCTATTTTTTAATTAATAACACTTTGCGTCTTTGCCTGCTCCGTAGGGAAGAATTATCGTATCGGGTCGTCTTAGCAGCTTATGAATTAGACAGGTTTGAATCAGTCATTACGAAAAATGGTAGTGTCAAAAGTTTATGAAAAAAAAGATGAAAATTATGAAAAACATATTGAGTATAACTCCCCGTAACTCTTTGACTGTCTTGATCTTGAGCTATGTTGAGGGCTCCGCTCAAGCCAGTCAAAGAGTGGGAGGTTTAATATATGTCCTATATCGCACTAATTAACAGTTAGTTATATGTGTTTTTAATGAAAGACTTTTGACAATACGCGAAAAATATATGGGAGGCGTAGTATGAAAAATCCATATGATGTTGTGCCGGCAACGATTTACGAAGTAATTGAAGAGTCTCCTACAATTCGTACTTTGCATTTACGTCCAGAGACTGCGATTCCATTTAAAACCGGTCAATTTGTTGAATTGACGATTCCGAAAATAGGCGAAGGACCTTTTACGCCGTCTTCATCTCACTATCTTTCTGAAGAGATGGATATTACCATCATGAAAACTGGATTTGTAACTGAATATGTACACAAAGCTAGAGTAGGTGATATGGTTGGTCTTCGTGGTCCTTACGGTAAAGGCTACCCGATAGAAAAATGGAAAGATAAAGACATATTGATTATGAGTGGTGGAGTCGGAATGGCACCAACGAGGTCTCTTTTTCTTACTCTGCTTCATGATATTGATAACTACAATAGTATCACATTTTTAGCTGGAGCCAGAACTCCGAAAGACATGATATATAAGCAAAATATAGATGAATGGCGGGAAATTGATAAAGTAAATATTATTCGGGCAGTTGATAAGATTCCTGAGGGAGAAATATGGTGTGATGAAAACTGCTGCCTTGTTACAAAATTGATAGATAAGATAGATATTGATCCAAAGGATAATCCGGTTATAGTATGCGGTCCGCCTATTATGATGAAATTTAGTACAATGGATCTTTTAAAGTACGGATATACTGATAAAGATATTTATCTGTCAATGGAAAAGAAAATGTATTGTGGTATAGGACAATGCCGACACTGTGTTATAGGCAAATATTTTGTTTGTAAGGATGGTCCGGTATTTACTTATGATATGATAAAAAACGAGGAGAATATCTGGGAATGAAGCGTCTATTTATCGATATTCCTGCATTGCTTGAATCGGGTTTTAATGTGGAAGAAATAAAGTGCGAATATTTTTTTCATAGAAAAAATCCTGGCCAATTTTCTCTCTTAGAAGTTGCTGAATTTGCTGTTTATTGTCGTCAGTGTAAGGAATCTTTTTGCGTGGCAGCCTGTCCAAAAGAGGCTCTCGAACGTCTTGATACAGGTATGATAAAACGGTATAATATGCGATGTGTAGGATGTAAGAGCTGCATATTAGCCTGTCCATTCGGGACTATTTTCCCTGAAGTAATTAATTATATAACTGCAAAATGCGACTATTGTCTGAATCAACTTAAAGATAATCCTGATTATGAGCCTTTATGTGTTAAAACAGCGCCTCCGGGAACTTTAGTAATGAAAGAGATTGAGAAAGAAGATCCTGAAAATCAAATTTATTTTTATGGAGATCACCTGGCTATTAAAAGTCATCATTGGCGCCGGAAGGAGGATAAAACATGATAGGCTGGAAAATTTTTTATCTATTAGTTTTTCCTGGATTGCTTTTTACCGGGATATTGGGACTTATTGTCGGGTGGATAGACAGGAAAATAAGCGCACGTTTACAGTTTCGTGTTGGGCCACCATTTTTCCAAAATTTCAATGATTTATTTAAACTGCTTGGAAAAGAGACAATAATTGTAAAAGATGGTATAAAATCTGTTTTTATTGCTGCTCCATTGGCAGCGTTTGGATTTTTAGTGCTTATATCAACGATGATAGGATTAGCTTTATTCTTCCATGAAGGATTCGGTGGTGATCTGTTCGTTATTATGTATCTATTAATGATCTATTCGGTTATGGTAATTCTGGGAGGATCATCGACAGGTAATGTATATTCGAGTATTGGTTCCGGTCGAGAGATTAAACTCCTTCTGGCAGATGAATTGGCATTTATTTTAATTTGTTTAATTCCAATCATTAAATCCGGATACCAAATTCAGCTGAAAAATATTTTGTATGCACAAAGTGTTCAAGGATCTTTCATTGGTTCTGTCTCAGGTGCAATAGCTTTTATTATTGGTATTCTATGTATACAGGCGAAGATGGCATTACCTCCATTTCATATTCCTGATGCTGAGACAGAAATAGTAGGGGGCCCCTTTATGGAATATTCAGGTCCTCTACTTGCTTTCTGGCAACTAAATCATTACATGATGTTTGTTATTTTTCCATTTCTTTTAATAACACTGTTTCTCGGTGGATTTAACCTTAACGGAATCGGTATTCTCTGGGCAGTATTAAAATATATTTTAATTATCATAATCATGATTCTTATTAAAAATACAAATCCAAGGATTCGTATTGATACGGCTTTGAACTTTTTCTGGCGATATGCTGCTCCTATTAGTTTTATTGGAATTATATTAGCAGTGTTTGGAGTATGATGTTTATATCAAATATCAAATTTTAGATATCAAATTTTAATTTTAATTGCAACGGAGTTGCGTTATGGGATGGTATAATAAACGTTTAGCAAAGTCATTGTGGATATTTCACGTAAGTGGTTCACCATGCAATAATTGTGATATAGAGATTTTAGATTTGATTACGCCTGCATTTGATGTAGAGCGATTTGGATTAAAGTTAGTTGGTTCTGTTCGGCATGCTGATGTATTATTAGTAACAGGCATATTAAATCAAAAAATAGCACCAAGGATAAAGAGAATCTACGAGCAAGCACCTAAGCCAATTTTTGTTATTGGAGTTGGTACATGTATGTCGAGTGGTTGCTGTTTTAAAGATAGTTATAACAGGGTTGAAAAACGGGAAGATGTTATACCTATTGATCTATATATTCCAGGTTGTCCTCCGAAACCTGAAGCAATGATTGCTGGTGTTGCCAAATTGATAGGGGTGCTCAATGGATAAGTCTGAGAAATTTTTTAAGGCAATGGGAGATAAAATTTCCAATAGAATTAACAAGAAGAGACGCTTCTACTTTAATGTGAAAAACGAAGACCTTCGTGAAGTCGTTAATTACCTTTTTAAAACTATGGGATGCAGACTGTCAACTGCTACAGGAATGGAAATGTATCACGGCTTGGAAATCCTTTATCACTTTTCGGATGATGATACGGGGACATATTTCTGCCCAAGGGTGGTTATAAAGGATAAAGAGCATCCAAAAGTAAAATCCATAGTTCCAATTGTTAAAGGTGCAGAATGGATTGAAAGAGAAATATTTGATTTCTGGGGAATTGAATTTGAAGACCACCCACGAATGGAGCGTTTACTGGCATTGCATCATCCGCAGAATTTAAAAGAGCCTATGCGCTTCGGGAGGTCTTGGATTGGCAATTCATGCAGCGGAGAATCCTGTGGTTTAAAAGAACCCTATCGATTCGGGAGGGAATCATGACGATTAACAAGATTCCAATAGGACCGTTTCATCCACTTCTTGAGGAAGCAGAATATTTTGAACTGAAAGTAGATGGTGAAACGGTTGTTGATATAGATATGGAAATAGGCTGGATGCACCGTGGCCATGAGTATATTTCCGAGATGAAGACATTTACTCAATCTATATATCTGGTTGAGCGAATTTGTGGTATTTGTTCAACTTCTCATCCACTTGCATGTGTTCATGCTATTGAAGATATAGATAATATTGAAATACCGCTTCGTGCCAGATATATTCGTACTTTGGTAGGAGAATTGGAAAGAATTCACAGCCATCTTTTATGGCTGGGTTTAGCAGGACATTTTATTGGATATGATACCGTATGGATGTGGGTATGGAAATATCGTGAGCCGGTACTCCAGATGTTTGAAATCATTTCCGGCAACCGTAATCACTATGGGATGATGAGAGTTGGTGGAGTAGCGAAAGATGTTGATCCTGTTTCTATACCGGATCTGAAGAAAAACCTCAACATGCTTGATAAAAAGATGGCTATGTTAGCTAATGTGGTAAGGGATGACCCGGTTCTGAGATCGAGACTAAAAGGAGTTGGTGCTCTTTCTCATGACGATGCAGTTGCATATTGTGCAACTGGACCAACATCCCGAGCTTCCGGAGTCCCGTGGGATGTTCGCAGAGATGAACCGACAGATGCTTATGATTTGGTTGATTTTGAGGTAATTGTTTTACCAAATGGTGATGTCTATGACAAAATGGTTTTAAGAGTTTTGGAAGTTATTGAATCGGTTAAAATTATTCGTCAATGCCTTGAAAAATTAAGAACGCTTCAGGGATCCATTTTGAATGATGTGAAAGAGATTTCGCCAGGCGAAGGGATTGGAAGATATGAAGCACCGCGCGGCGAAGTTTTTCACTATATAAGATCGGATGGTACTAACCGTGCTATAAGGCACAAAGTTCGTGCTCCCAGCTATGTAAATATTCCAACTTATACGGCTTCATGCAAGGGGATTCCTGTGGCAGATGCTCTTATAACTCTTGCTTCTGTTGATCCATGTTACTGTTGCACTGAGCGTTCACTAAAAGTTGTTAATAAAGAGAATGATCCATATTCAATAGATTTACTGAAACTTTCTCGTGAAAAAACCGAACGAATTCGGAGGCAAATAAATGGTGGTAGATGAGCTAACTCTCCTTATAGTTATTCCGTTAGGAATTTCAATTATTAATATTTTTCTTCCATCTATTTTAAGAAAGATTCTCACATTTTTAGGCTTATGCTATTTACTTTTTATTAGTTACAACCTGTTTAAAGTACCGGCTGGAGATATTTATATTTTTAATCAAGTAATTTTCTCACTGGATAAATTGAGTTTTTTCACAATTGCTTTTATACAGATATTGAGCTTTATAATCCTGATATTTTCCCTAAAAGGCGTAGTAAAATCAATTGAAAAACAATTTTTTGTTCTGTACCCGATGACCGTTGCTTTTTGCAACGGAGCAGTGTTGAGTGTCCATGCTTTAAGCCTTCTTATTTTCTGGGGACTTACGGGAATAACGCTTTATTTGTTTGGAGTTTTAGGACAAACAAAGGATGCCCCAAAGACTGCAAAAAAGACTTTCATTATTGTTGGGGGAAGCGACGCTTTTATGATACTCGGGTTTGTTCTAATCTGGTTTCTTCAACCGGCTACCGGCTGGTCGCTTTGGAATGTGAAGTTGGAGCTGAGTAGTCAACTTGCTTATATAGCATTTTTTTGTATCCTTATTGCTTCATTTGCCAAAGCGGGAGGATTTCCGTTTCATACATGGGTACCGGATTTTAGTAAAGATGCACCTGTTGAAAGTGCAGCGCTACTACCTGCTTCGCTGGATAAATTATTAGGAATTTACCTTTTTACGCGTATAGTAATTTCTTTGTTTGTTTTGAATTTTGGTATTCACCTGATGCTAATAACTTTAGGAGCGCTTACAATTATAATTGCCGTAATGATGGCAATGATTCAGCACAATGGGAGAAAGTTGTTGGGGTATCATGCTGTAAGTCAGGCTGGTTATATGATAATGGGTGTTGGATGTGGAAGCTGGATGTGTGCTAATGGCGATATTAAGGGTGGGAGTATAGTAGCATTAGCTGGGGGTCTGTTTCATCTTGTAAATAACGCGATTTATAAAGCTAACCTATTTCTAACGCTTGGTTCTGTTGAGAAAAAGACAGGGACTAACGATTTAGATAATCTTGGAGGACTTGGTAGAAACATGCCAATAACTTTTACTATGGCGTTAATATCTGCTTTGTCAATTTCTGGCATACCTCCTTTCAACGGTTTCTTTTCTAAGTGGTTGATATATCAGGGTGTTCTTGATCTTGCAAAAGATATGAGTCCCGGATATCAGATTTGGTTGTTAATATGTTTAATTCTTGCTGTTTTCGGTAGTGCTTTAACATTAGCCAGTTTTTTGAAATTCTTGCATTCGATTTTCCTCGGTAAACGACCAAAGACGCTTGATAATATCAAAGAAACTTCAGCTAACCACTGGATTGCAACTGGATTGCTTGCCGCATTGTGTATTGTGTTCGGTCTTTTTGCAATGCAGGTTCCTATTAAACATTTTATTATGCCAATTGTTATAGAACAGGGTTGGGCTGTTCCAACTCTTCTCGGAAGTTATAATCCGATCCTCGTTATTCTACTTTTTGGATTAGCATTTTTAGTTGGTTTAATAATTTATTTAATTACAAAAAATGTTCGCTACGATGAAATATATCTCGGTGGTATGGAACCTTTGGAAAAATTCAGAGTTGCTGGAACGGAATTTTATAATGAGATAAGAAATATGGTTCCGCTGCGTTCTATTTATAATAGTGCTGAAAAAAAATATTTTGATGTATATGATCTTGGTAGTAAAGGTTCATTTTCATTAGCACGCCTGTTCAGTTCGATTCACCGAGGTCAGTTACAATTATATAGTTTGTGGATACTTGTTGGAGTTCTAATCATTTTATGGGTTGTGAAATAAATTAACCGCAGAGGACGCAGAGAGCGCAGAGGATGCAGAGAGAGAAATTATAAATAAAATGGAATTGAATCAATTAACTGAAAAGATAATTGGCTTGGCTATTAAAATACATCGAAGTCTTGGCCCAGGATTTTTAGAGTCTGTTTATCAAGCCGCATTGGCATACGAATTTAAAAAAGCTGGAATTCCCTTTGAGAAAGAAAAAACTCTGCCTGTAAAATATGATGAGATAACTTTAGATGTAGGATTTAGATGTGATTTTTTAGTAGATAAAAGAGTAATTGTAGAATGTAAAGCTGTCAAAGAATTACTAGAAATTGATAAAGCGCAAATATTAAATTATCTAAAAACTACTGAACTTCACGTGGGACTTTTAATTAATTTTCCCGAAGGGATGCCTTTGGCATAATGTTCTTATTCTTATAAAAGGATTAAAGAGAATTGTTTACCCTGTGTAATATTTCTTACATTATTTCGCTTGTCACTTTTAGTTTCGATTATTACACGGGGTGAATAAATTGGATGAATAAATAATGTGAAATTATTATTTAAAAATAGAAATCTCTGCGCTCTCTGCGTTCTCTGCGGTGAGTAGCGAAAAATAATAGCGATTCTGGAGGTATAAATGCCAGTAGAAACATGGTTAATATTTGTTATAAGTTTTATGATTTTGGGTTCAATAGTTGCTCTGGAATTGGAGGATTTATTGTCTTCAATAATTGCAATAGGGATTGTAGGTTTGGGAGTTTCTGTCTCATTCCTTTTTCTTCAAGCGCCGGATCTGGCTATTGTACAATTTCTATTTGAAATTTTTGCTCTTATTATTTTAGTTAGAGCTTTTATTAAGAAAGATTATCATAAAGAAGAACCTTCACGTGTAAATAAAATATTAGTTGGAGTAACGATAATAACGCTAATTGCGGTATTTTTACTAAGTATCAATATTTTCAAATCACTGCCGCCTTTTGGCAAACCTCTGATGGAAACCTCAAAATATTATTTAGCGAATGGTGCAAAAGATACTGGGTCTGCAAATTTAGTAACATCAATTATTCTGGATTATAGAGCTTATGATACTCTTGGGGAAGTGACGGTACTATTTACCGCAATTTTAGGAGCATTGACAATTTTGAGGATAAAGTCCCGGTCTAAAGGTTCAGTGGAGGAACAGCAATGAAGCAAAGTGGTGGAATGACGCTGATTGTTAAAACCGTAACAAGGGTAAGTGTTTGGTTAATAATTTTGTATGGGATATACATAATACTTCATGGGCATTTAACTCCAGGCGGAGGTTTCGCCGGAGGTGTAATAATAGCACTTGCTTTTCTTAATATGATGCTAGCTTATGGGGGAGATTTTATTAAAAAATGGATTAATATTAGTTTTCTTCACGATATTGAATCTTCCAGCGCTGCTCTCTTTCTTGCAATCGGTATTTTGGGAATATCTTTTAGCGGTTATTTTCTGGCTAATTTTTTAAGTAGTTATGGAACTCTTTTTAGACTGTACAGCGCAGGTACTATTCCGATTTTAAATATCATAATTGGTGCAAAAGTCAGTATGGGATTATTTGTTGTAGTATGGGCACTTTCGATATTTCACATAGATAAAGGAGGAAAATGATGACTGTTTATCTTCTCTGCTTTATTCTTCTTCTGGTTGGCTTATATGGAGTTATTACCAAGCGTGATTTGATAAAGATAATATTGTCTATTGGAATAATGGGATATTCAGCAAATTTATTTCTCATTCTCTTTGCATATCGAAGTGGTGCTATTTACCCGATACTGGAGAAAGGCGTTACTCCTAAAATTATGGTTGATCCTTTACCACAAGCGTTGGTTTTAACATCAATCGTTATTGAACTTGGTATAACGGCAATGCTTGTTGCATTAGCTGTTAGATTGTTTGAGAAGAATAAGACTTTCGACATTACAAAAATAAGGAGGTTGTCAGGATGATCCTCCCATTTTTTATTATAATACCTTTACTTGCAGCGTTTCTTATTACGTTAATCTCAGGTAAAAAAGATGATTGGGCTATCATACTTTCGATAATTGCTGCACTGTCAGTTTTAGTTTTATCAGTTTTTTCCTTTGTGACGATCGGGGGAAACACAGTCGTTTATAATATGAGCGCCTGGAAAATACCTTATACTATATGTCTTGTGCTGGATGCTTTATCATCCTTCATGCTGCTTATAATCAGTGCCATTTCATTAACTTCGCTTATGTTCTCAATTAAGTATATTCGTCATCTTTCTCCATCCTGGAAGTATTATGCGCTTTTTATGTTTCTTGTTACAGGGATGAATGGTGTAGTTGTTACCGGTGATCTTTTCAACTTGTATGTTTTTATGGAAATTGCACTGATTGCTGCTTATGCTCTTGTTGCTTATGGTAGCAAAGCTGAAGAGTTCGAAGCCTCCTTTAAATATGCAGTTATGGGATCAATATCCTCGACGTTGATTTTGGTAGGAATTGGCATTACATATAGTGCTACTTCTACTCTGACTTTAGCGAGTATTGCAAAAGTTTTGCCTGAACACAATCCTCAGGTTATGTACTGGGTTGGTGGTATTTTCATGGCTGGTTTCGGATTAAAAGCTGCAGTGATGCCTTTTCACGCCTGGCTTCCCGATGCTCACTCTTCCGCACCGGCACCCATCTCGTCAATGCTTTCCGGAGTTTTGATAAAAACACTTGGAATATATGTGCTTATCAGGTTTTTCTTTAATATTTTAGGAGCACCTGATATTTTCAAGACAATATTTTTAGTTTTAGGTTCAATTTCGATTATAGTAGCTTCATTCCTTGCAATAGGTCAATGGGATTTAAAAAGGTTACTAGCTTACAGTAGTATCAGTCAGATAGGTTTTATCTTGTTGGGTTTGGGGATTGCAACTCCTCTGGCAATTTTCGGTGCTGTGTTTCATATTTTGAACCATGCAATATTTAAATCACTTCTGTTTTACAATGCGGGAACAGTTGAAATGGCTATTGGTACCCGTGATTTAAGGGAAATGGGTAATCTCACTAAAGCACTACCGGTAACATCATCAACCTCTATGATTGCTACTTTATCCATTGCAGGGTTTCCTCCTTTTAACGGATTTTTTAGCAAGTTGATTATAATTATTGCAGCCGTTCAGGCGGCACATCCAGGCTATGCTTTAATAGCTGTCATAGGAAGTTTGCTGACATTGGTTTACTACATGAAGGTACAGAGATATGGTTTTCGTGGTGAAAAATTAATTGAAAAGCCCGATGTAAAAGTTGGATTAGGGATGAAGGCATCAATGATAATACTGGCTATCCTTTGCGTTGTGACCAGTCTATTGGTTATTCCTGGAATTCGTGAAGTTACACTGAACCCTGTTGTTTCTGTCATTACAGGTAAAACAGATTACATTTTTAATGTTCTTGGGAGGTGATTATGACAATAAGGAATAGAAGCCGTATAACAGTATTTGTTTTATCGTTTTTAATATGGCTGGCACTAACGGATATAAAGGATATTCAGGAAGTAATTGCCGGGTTAGTTGTTGCTATTATTGTAAGTATGATAGCAGGGAAGTTTTTAATAACGACTGAAAAAAGTGAACATATTATAAAGCGCTTCTTTTCAGTGATTCTTTATCTTTTCAAATTCTTATGGGAGATGATCAAGGCAAATTTTCATGTTGCATATATAGTTCTTAATCCTAATCTTCCCATTAACCCGGGTATTGTCAAAATAAAAACAAATCTTACAAAGGATTCAGCAATTACTGTTCTGACTAATTCGATTACACTTACACCGGGTACACTAACTGTAGATGTTAATCCTGAGACGAAAGAAATATATATTCACTGGATAGATGTACTTTCCACAGATGTTGAGGAAAGCACAAAGTTAATTGGGGGTAGGTTTGAAAAGCTACTCACGGAGGTGTTCGAATGAGGGTAGTTCGTTGGATAATCGGCTTTGTTTTAATTGCAAGTTTTATGTTTGGCAATTTCTTTATTTATAGCGGAAATATATACTTTAAACTAATAAATGTTGTTCTTTTCTGTTCTCTTTTTGTGCTGTTTCGTGTGATTTTTGGGCCAACCGCTGCTGACAGAATTGTTGCTGTAGATATTCTTGGAATTCTCATTATTGGAATGTTGGCACTTATTGGACTTTTCTACAATCAATCATTTTTCATGGATGTTGGCCTTATCTGGGCGTTGCTGAGTTTTATAGCATCTCTCGCTTTTGCCAAGGTACTGGAAGGGAGGTCTTTAGATGATTAGAGAAATTATCGGAATGGCTTTTATTTTAATTGGAATCACTTTTGACTTTTTTGGTGTCTTAGGTTTGGTTAGACTTCCGGATGTTTATAATAGGCTTCAGGCAGCAACAAAATGCGTGACATTTGGCTCTGCCGGTATCTTGCTTGGTGTGTTTATAAAGCAGGGATTTAATAACTTTGGCTTCAAAGCGCTTATAGGTATTGCATTTATATTTCTAACCTCACCGGTATCGGCTCACGCTATTGCGCGTGCATCTCATAGAAGTGGGATTCCACTTACAAAAGAGACTATTGTTGATAAATATCAAGAAGACAATGAATTGAAGGAAAGTGGGAAAAAAGATGGTTAATGGTTAATGGGTAATGGGTAATGGGTAATGGATAATGGTTAATGGGTAATGGTCAATGTGTAATGGGGTAATGGGGATAGAAGATGGTAAAGATTAATAGAGTAGAAGAAATGCCTGTATATCAGTTGTTCTACAAACTGGCACTGGAAGTTGAGAAAATGTCCCGGGATTATGGATATGATTTTCGTTGGTTAAGAATTCAATCACTAAAATCTTCCGAATCTGTTTGTGCAAATATGACGGAAGGATTCTATGCACAATATAGTACAGAGTATTTACAGTCTTTATTTCGCTGTCGTCGAGAAGCCCGAGAAACTACTACACATATCAAATATGCTGGTGATGTCAAATTGCTTGCGAAATCCGTAGATGAGAATATTTGTTCAAAATATGACGTTGCTTTACAATACGAAGAAAACTTTGCGAAAGTTCAATTTGTTTAACGCTAAAGATTCGGGTAAATGCAGTGGAGTTCCATTAGATAACTTTCGCAAAGTTGGTGTCCAATTGAAAGGAAAGTCAAAAGCTGCCGTTTATTGTGTAAAGGAAAATTTTGAAGGTTATGAAGTTCACCCCGTGAAATAAAATAGAATAAATGAAAATGATAAAAGAGTGAATTTAAAAAATATTTCACGGGGTAAATCCTTCACAACCATTAACCATCAACCATTAACCATCAACCATAATTATAGTGTTCGACTTATCTATAGGAATTGGCATAAGAATAGACATTTAAAATAAAGATTAAAGGAAAACTGACATGTATCTTCCAAAATTACGTGAAATTACAGAGGCGTTAAGATCACTGTTTTCAGCACCATATACAACCAGGTTTCCTAAGGTTCCTTATACAGCTCCAAAGGAATATCGCGGATTCCCGGTGTATGATGAGGAAAACTGTGTCGGGTGCGGAACATGTGCTCAGGTTTGTCCAACGGATGCAATAGAGATTATTGATGACAAAGAAAATAGACGCCGCACTTTAAGAATTAACTATGCATCCTGCTCGCAATGCGGTCAATGTGTAGAAAAATGTATTACTGGAAAAGGGATCAAACTCTCAGATAAATATTCAATTCCAGTGAGTGATCTAAAAGCACCGGAGGTTTTTGAATCCGTTGAAAAAGAGCTTGCTATTTGCGAAATCTGCGGTGAAGTCATAGCCTGTAGAGATCACCTACAGTGGATAAAAGAGAGGCTTGGAGCAAAAGCATACGCGAATCCTAATTTCCTTCTTGAATCTCAAAAAGAGTTTACTGAAGTTGCTCCCTCAAATCCGAAGGATAAAATACGGCGTGAGGACCTGATTAAGGAAGTCTGCCCGAAGTGTCGTCATAAAATCGTCGTAAGAGATGAATTTTGAGAATTTTGTAGAAGTTCTCTCTCTTTATTTCCCTGAAAAAATAGTTTTTGTTGGACTCGGAAATGAGTTGCGGGGTGATGATGCGGCCGGTTTGCTTTTTTTAGAAAGGCTGAAAGTAAAGCCTGAATTTTGTAAGTCCAATTTCATTAAAGCGGGAACTAATCCGGAGAATTATCTTCAAAAAATACTGGATTCCGGTGCTGATGCGGTGATTTTTATTGATGCGGCAAGGTCGGGAGCAAAACCGGGGACAATAGGTTGGATTGATCCGGAAAAGGTTGGTTCAGTAAATATCAGTACGCATGCATTTTCAATTAGAATGGTTGAAGAATTTTTAGATAAATATCATCCATTCAAATTTATATATTTGGGTATTGAACCGTTGGAAACTAAGTTTGGTAAAAATGTTTCATCGGAAATTTTGAAAAATATTGATAATTTCTTTATGTAGAGAATTTAGTTTTGGGAGGAAAGAAAAATACAGGAAGCGATAATTTCTGCTTTTCTGCCTGTCTGCATCCGTAGGAAAGGCAGAAAATCAGGATATAAAAGAGGTTGTTGTTGAAATTCGGGGGCTTTTGAAAGAGGAATTGTAAAATGAACGAGAAAGATTTTGAACTCTTCCTGAAAACTGGAGAAAGTTTCTTTGTGGAATTTAAAGAGGCTATTGATAAAAGCCTTGCAAAAGAGATTGTTGCCTTTTCTAATTCTCAGGGCGGTAGAATTTTTATTGGAATAACAGATAATGGAGAAATAAAAGGAATAAAAATTACAAATAAAATTAAATCTCAAATTTTTGATATAGCAAGAAATTGTGACCCTCCTATTGAAATTAAGTTATATAGCTATAAAAACAGGATATTAGTTGTTGAAGTGCCAGAGGGCGACAAAAAGCCTTATTTATGTTCGCAGGGCTTTTTTGTAAGGAATGGCTCAAATTCCCAAAAACTTTCAAGAGATGAGATTCTTTCTTTTGCATATACGGAAGGTAGATTAACATTTGACGAGCTAACAAACAAAGATTTTATCTATCCTGATGATTTTGATAAACAAAAATTTAACGATTATCTAAAAGAGGCGAAATTAACAGATATTAATGATGATAACTCTCTGCTTATTAATCTTGGTGTTGCTAAGAGGGTAAAAAATAAAATTTTGCTAAATAATGTGGGTGTATTGTTTTTTGCCAAAAATCCTGCGAAGTTCTTTATGACCTCAAAAGTTGTTTGTGCAGAATATCAAACAAATGATAAGATAAATATTTTAGATAGAAAAATATACGACGACGGAATTTTAGAAAACATAAAGCAGGCAATCAATTTTGTAAAAAGAAGGATAAAGATAGAGTTTGAAATAAAGACGGCAAGAAGAAAAGAAATACCTCAGTATCCTGAAGAAGCATATAGAGAAGTAATAGTAAATGCAATAATGCACAGAGATTATTTTGATAAATCTTCTGATATTATGATAGAGGTATATAGGAATAAAATAGTTGTTTTTAATCCCGGTGGACTTGTTAAGTGGTTAAAGCCCGAAGAGTTTGGCACCATCAGTAAAACAAGAAACCCTATTATCGCATCACTTTTATCAAGAACCATTTTTGTTGAAAAGCTGGGGACAGGAATTAATAGGATAAAAGGGGCAATGGAATCATCAAATTTGCCAAAGCCTGAATTCAAATTCTATGAGTATTCTTTCTATACGAGCCTATTTGATAAAACAATAATTAAAGGTACTGGGGCTGAATCACGAAAAACTGTGGAGAAAATTACCCAGAAAATCCAGAATTTATCAAGAAAGGAATTACTAACTCTGTTGGAAAATAGGGTTGGTAGTAAGTTGGTAGAAAAGGTTGGCAGTAAGTTGGTAGAAAATCAGTTAAAAATTGTCCTTTTAATTTTAGAAGATGAGAAAATTAGTAAAAATAGAATGTCTAAAATATTAAATATTAGTAATACTGCTGTTGATAAAAATATTTTGAAATTAAAAAACTTGGGCATTATTAAAAGATTTGGCCCTGCTAAGGGCGGACATTGGGAAGTGATAGAATGAAACTCAAACCTTACCCAGAATACTATAAGGATTCTGGAGCTTATGTTGTGGTTTTTATTGATGCAGCAAGGTCAGGAGCAAAACCGGGGACAATAGGTTGGATTGATCCGGGAAAGATTGATTCGGTAAATATCAGTACGCATGCATTTTCAATTAGAATGGTTGAAGAATTTTTGAGAAATATCATCCTTTCAAATTTATGTATCTGGGTATTGAACCGTTGGAAACTAAGTTTGGTGAAAATGTTTCATCGGAAATATTGAAAAATATTGATAATTTCTTTTTGTAAAGAACTTAGTTTTGGATGAGATTGGTTGGTAGGTTATTTGATGAAAAAGTCATCTATAATGAGAATAAACGCAATATGTTTATTCAAATGTTAGGTGAAATTTTGGCAAAAAAGAGAGGAAAGGAAAATGGATGAAAAAAGCCCAAGTAAAAAACTCCGTAATGGGAGTAAAAAAGGCAGTAGCCAAACAAAAGTATTAGGACCTGTCCCAACTCTGGAAGAACATGTTCATCCGGATTGGTGGCGAAACATTTTCAACGCCCTTTATCTGAAAACAGATGGGGATGTGATAGACGACCAGAATATCACTAACCAGGAAGTGGACTTATTCTCAGATATCCTGAAGCTCTCGCCGGATGATAAAATCTTAGATGTGTGTTGCGGACAGGGACGGCATTCGCTAGAGCTGTCAAGACGAGATTTTCAAAATGTTGAGGGATTGGATCGTTCGCACTACCTGATTCAAAAGGCAAAAGCACAAGCGAAGAAAGAAGTTTTGAATGTTAAATTTAGGGAAGGAGATGCCAGAAAACTCCCATACCAACCAGATACATTTGATGTTGTGATGATTCTGGGAAACAGTTTTGGTTATTTTGAAACTATTCAGGACGATATGAGAGTTCTAAAAGAAGTTTTCAGAGTTTTGAAGCCATGGGGGCGTTTTCTCATTGATGTTGCTGATGGAGGTTACTTAAGAGAACAGTTTCAGCCCAGATCATGGGAATGGATAAATAAGATGCTTTTTGTCTGCCGAGAGCGATCCCTTTCCTTGGACAAACAGCGTCTGATTTCACGAGAAGTAATTACACATGTAAAAAAGGGTGTTATTGCAGATCAATTTTATGCAGAGAGACTATATACCTGTGAAAGCCTGTATGAACTCATGAAATCAGCAGGGCTTAGCGATGTTACTTCTCATGGAGAAATGTCGCCGGATTCCCAACGAAAACAGGATTTAGGAATGATGGAGCAGCGTATCATTGTTACAGCTGTAGTAAGAAAAGAATGGACACCTACTACGAGAAAACCGAAAGAAGCAGTTGAAAATTTAGTGGTAATCTTAGGAGACCCCACGAAACCAGATCTCTTGAAGCCTTACCTCATTTTCAGCGATGATGATTTCTACACTATTGATCAGTTAAAGGCAGCTTTGAGTGAAATAAAAGGATATAAGTTTACGTATCTGAGCAATCACAATACTCTACCTCAAGAATTATTGAAACTAAAAGGGAAAGTTGATTTCGTTTTTAACCTGTGCGATGAGGGTTATAACAATGACCCCAGAGAAGAACTTCATGTGCCTGCTTTTCTAGAAGCATTGGAGATCCCGTTCACCGGGGCTGGACCTCAGTGTCTTGCTTACTGCTACGATAAATCGCTTATTCGTGGTATTGCGAAGGAGATGGAAATTCCAGTTCCAGAAGCCTTTTTCATCAAGTCTGAGGATTCAACCTTTGAACTGCCGTTTGGTTTCCCTGTAATAGTCAAGCCCAACTTTGGAGATTCCAGTTTTGGAATAACCCAGAAAAGCGTAGCAAATTGTATTGAGGAAATTGTCAATGCTATTTCAGAAATTAGGGAGAAATTTGGCTATGAGAAACCCATTATTGTTGAAGAATTCCTTACAGGGAAAGACTTAAGCGTGGGAATAATAGGAAATCCTCCTGAATCTTACACAACTTTACCTATTATCGAAGAAGATTACTCAACACTTCCACCAGAACTTCCCAGAATATGTGGCTATGAGGCTAAGTGGCATCCAGGGTCGCCTTATTGGAATATAAAATCCGTGCCTGCCGAAATACCAGGGGAGATAAAAAAACTAATTGTGGAATGGTGTTTGAAACTGTTTGAAAGATTGGAGTGCAGAGATTACTGCCGATTTGATTGGCGACTTGATTCAAAGGGCAATCCGAAGCTGCTTGAGGTGAATCCAAATCCTGGATGGTGCTGGGATGGGCATCTGGCGAAGATGTCAAAGATAGCAGGGATGTCTTATACTGAAATGCTCGAAGCAATTTTACGAGCAGCCGAACAGCGATTGAGTATCCAGATGGGCAAGAGGAGAGAAGAAAAAGCTGCAAGAACTCCACTTAACATGATGTAAAAGGCTAATCTTCACTTCGTTCAAATTCACCTATCGGTGAACTTCTTTTACATTGATTAAATTGGATGAAATTGCGTTGCATGTCCTTCTAAAAAATAAGGAATTCAAATGATGAGAAACCTGGCTGAATTGATACAAAAAATGACAGGGTTAAGTCCTGGCGTACAAACAAAGCTGTTAATCTCAGGACTTATTATTCTAATTCTATGGATTATTCGTATTTTAGTCCAAAAAATAGTTTGGCGGCGGACGGAAGATGTACGAACTCGCTACGTCTGGAAAAAGACCTTAACTTACATAGTATCTATCCTGGGTATACTTCTAATAGGTAATGTATGGATTAAAGCTTTTGGGCAGATGGGTACTTTCTTAGGCTTGTTGTCTGCAGGTTTGGCTATTGCCATGAAAGATCCAATATTGAATATTGCTGCTTGGTTTTTTATTCTCATACAGAAATCATTTACCGTTGGAGATCGCATCCAAATTGGGGACTACGCTGGTGATATTATTGATATTCGGTTATTTCAGTTTACTCTTATGGAGATTGGTAATTGGGTAGACGCAGATCAAAGCACTGGAAGAATTATACACATTCCGAATGGAAAAGTATTCACTGACACACTTGCAAATTATAGTAAGGGGTTTGAATATATTTGGAATGAGGTACCTGTTCTTGTAACCTTTGAGAGTAACTGGGAAAAAGCCAAGAATATATTACAACATATAGCACAGAGGCAGGCAGGAAATCTGAGTAAATCAGCTGAGAAAAAAATAAAAGAGGCAAGCAAGAGATTTGTGATATTTTACTCCAATCTTACTCCTGCTGTTTATACAAGTGTAAGTGAAAGCGGTGTCTTATTAACTATACGTTATCTTTGTGAACCTCGTAACCGTCGTGGTAGTGAACATGCCATATGGGAAGATATTTTGCAAGAATTTGCTAAATGTACAGACATAGACTTTGCATATCCTACGCAACGATTCTATAATCACCAGCTTGAGAAAAAGGCTGAAACTAAACAAGCGAGTAAAGATGATGTAAAATCTACTGTGCCTAAAAAGGAATAGGTTAAGATGGCTGCCACTTCATATAACACAGCATATGCTCATCCCGTTTGTCCAAATTTCAACTTCGCCGAACTTCTTTTACACCAAAAACGTTAGGTGCAACATTCATAAAAAAAACGATAGAAAGAAATATCATGATACTTATAATTGACAATCAAAGCGACTTTATAAAGAGATTTAAACGGCAGTATCTTTCAGAACAAGATTACGATTATATTTTTTTTGACCATAACCAGCCTATTACAATGTCGGCAAAATCAGAAATCAACGGAATAATCCTACCAGGTGGCAGGGGAAATCCTTATGAACCATTAAATCTTACCTCTAATTTTATTGTATTAATGAGTTTTGATGTTCTGACAATAGGTTTATGCTTGGATCATGAAGTGATTGTGCAACTTATATGGAAGAATAAAAAAGTTAGCCGAATACAACAATAAAAAAGAGAAGGTTGTAATTTTAAAGAAGACCCCATTTACGGGTTACAGTCACACCCCGAAGTTTCCGGGCAGGATGGATTGTTAATGATGAAAAATTTCTTGAAATTATGTTGATTAATAGAGGTCTAATTAGTTAAGAAAAATGAAAGTTGCAATTATATATAACGAAGATATGACAGGGGTTATAAACACCTTCGGAATGCAAAATAAAGAAGTATATAATCCAAGTACAGTAAGGAAAGTTGTAGAAGCTTTGGAGAAGGGAGGTCATAATGTCGAGATTATCGATGGTAATATAAATGTAATTGAGAACCTGCAAAATTTTATGCCCAAAGTTTTAGAAGGAGAAAGATTAGGCATGGTTTTTAACATGGCGTATGGCATTCAAGGAGAAAGCCGTTATACACATATACCTTCCATGCTTGAAATGTTAGGCATTCCGTATGTAGGCTCTAGCCCATCGGGGCATGTACTTGCACTTGATAAAGTGATTACTAAAATTATTTTGCAAAAGCATAATATACCAACGCCAGATTTTTGGGTATTTTCCTCAAGAGATGACAATATGAATGAGGTGAAATATCCCATAATCGTCAAACCTAAAATGGAAAGTGTCTCCTTCGGTCTGAAAGTTGTTTATAATGAAACTGAATTAAAAGACGCTGTTAAGTTCATAGTAGATGAATTTAAACAACAAGCATTGGCGGAGCAGTTTATCAAAGGAAGAGAATTTTCAGTCGGAATATTAGGCAACGACCCACTTGAGACATTTAATGTATTAGAAATAGATTTAGGCGGCGACCCGAACGCTGTTCAAACTGTTGAGAACAAACAAAAATCCCCCCGCCAAAAAATATGTCCGGCAAAAATACCCGAAGATTTAGCTAAAGAAATGCAGAAACTTAGTATTGCAGCATTCAAAGAATTGCAACTAAGAGATTTCGCTCGTGTTGATATACGATTAGATGAAAATAACCGGATATTTTTACTTGAAGTCAATTCAATGGCAAGTCTAGGACCGACTGGTTCTTATGTATATGCAGCAGCAGTAAACGGCTATGATTACACAACTTTGGTTAATAAAATTCTTGATGTTGCGGTTGTGCGGTATTTTGCCAACAGCATTCTATTAGCCGAAACCAACGCTGCATCGCCCAAACCGCCTTTACCCGTTAGAATAAGGAGTTATCTGAGAAGCCGGCAAGAAAATTCGGAAAAATTGCTTAGACAAATTATAGATATAAATACTCATGTCAGAAATGTTGAAGGGGTTAATCAGTTAGGAAATATCATTAAAAAGCAATTAACGTCATTGGTATTTAATTATGAGGTATTTCCGCAGGTAGAAGTAGGAAACATATTATTTTTCAGTAATACCGACAACCACGACTATGACGTATTACTGTTAGGGAATTTGGATAATTCCACAAAAAACAGCAGGCATGAGTATTTTCGAAAATCCGGACAAAAAATTTTTGGTACAGGTATTTGGGAACATAAAGGCGGATTGCTTGTAATGCTTTTGGCCTTACAAGCACTAAAATTTACCAGGCTTATTAAAAAAATTAAGATCGGTATTCTATTAACAACCGATGATACTTTAAAGGGGCGTTTTGCAAAAACTACAATTAAAAGAAAAACTGACCAGGCAAAATATGTAATCGGTTTGCACGGAGCCTTTTTAAATGGAGGCATTGTAACATCTCGCTCCGGCGCTGCGGTTTATGAATGCAGTATGAACTTACGCAAAACCGATGATGCTGAAAATGTGGTTACTGCTATCAATGCTTTTTCACGGTTAGTTACTTCGTGGACGGCATTATCAAATGTTGAAAGCGGTTTAGTTATTTCACCAACAGAAGTTGTTGTTAACTCAAATATTACAGAACCTTATGCGCATGGTAGAGTAACGTTGAGTGTAAGGTTTAACTACAATGCTCAAATTAAAGATATTGACAATAAAATCTGCAAGCTTATACCCACAAAGTATAAACGTTTATTGCAATTTCAGATAGAAGGAGGAGAGCGTCGCCCTGCAATGCAAAACACTAAAGAAGTAGAAGAATTTTGGAATGAAATCTATAAAATTGCCGAACAATTAGACATAAGGTTAAGAAAGGAACATCGTTGGAGTTCGGCAGACATAGCTTTTGTTGACCAAAATAAATACTTAATTGACGGCTTAGGTCCGATTGGGATAAAACAGTATAATAGTTCAGAATATATATTAAGATATAGTTTACTTGAAAGAGCTGCTCTTTTAGCTATGATATTGAATAAATTAAGTGATAAATGCAGCACCTAACAGCAAGTAAAAAATCATGGTTGAGAAAGACGTATTTTGAAACGGAAATTTTTAATCTGAACGAAATACGTTTATCATGCCTATTTGGTAAATTACTTCGGCGGTTTAAAATTTAAAAAGGAGGAACATAAACTGTCATGGGGCACTTGAAAGTGTACCGGGTGTGTGCAACCAAAAAGGCAATATGAAAAATAATGATAAGAACAGAAGAGAACTAACAATTGGAGCTGGAAAAGCAAATATTTATGCACTGATTTTAGCCTTACCAATTTTGATTGTTTTTGGATTACCTTTTCTTACTATTTGGGAAGGAAGACTAAATAAGGATGTCATTAATTCAATATTTGATAATCGATTATTGTTATTTGGAATTTTAATATTTGGAATTTTAGCACACGAGCTAATACATGGAGTATTTTGGATGACTTTCAGCAAAAAAGGAAAAGGCTTTGAATCTATAAAATTTGGAGTTATATGGAAATTTTTGATGCCTTATTGCCATTGTAAATACCCATTATCTGTTAAACATTATAGAATAGGTGGCTTGATGCCTGGAGTAATTTTAGGAGTTGTTCCCTTATTATTAGGGTTAGCAATAGGTAATTTAGGCATCTTTATTTTTGGAATATTTTTTACGGTTGCAGCTTGTGGAGATTTTTTAACACTTTGGATGTTAAGAAAAGAGAATAAAAGAACTTTAGTTCAAGATCATCCTTCCAAAATAGGATGCTACATCATTGATAATGAATAAGGAATGGCAGCACACAACAATAGCTAAACGTAAGTTGGCAAAGTGCGAAAATGAAACTATATTTACACAAATTAACGGTTGGTGTCAGCCTGGCAATCTATGTCCGATCTGATGGATTGATAACCTGATGTTTAGCCAAACCGTTATGTGCAATTTCACCTTAGGATTTTTGAAGATAATTATAAGAAAGGGAGAAAGCTACGATGAAAAATCAAACTTTATTAGACAGAATTAGCCTTAATCCCAAAGTAATGGTTGGTAAGCCAACTATCAGAGGTTTGAGAATCACGGTTGAGCAAATTCTAAAAGCTCTTGCTAATGGAGTTTCAACTCAAGAGTTACTTGAGGAGTACCCAGAACTTGAACCAGAAGATATTCAGGCTGTTTTGAGTTATGCAAGTGAACTGGTATAGCGTTTCTAAAATAACTTAGCAATTGAAGAAAATCACAAATCACAAACTACAAATCACAAATAATTTCAAAATCTCAAATTGAAATGACCAAAACTATACCGAAACTATTTTGAATTTCTATATTTGGTTATTGGAATTTATTTGATATTTGCCTGCCCCGTAAGGAACGTAGTGACTGTACGGGGGTGCTTGTCTCGAAGAGACCCCTTTCGGAGAATCTTTGATCGGGGAAATTTGGAATTTAATAAATAAATAATTGCAACGATAATTAGGAAACGACCTACTAGTAAGTGAAGAACAAGTTTTTCCGGTAGTATAGGTATTTAAAAATGAATCAAAAGAAACTAAAGTTTTTAGTTGATGTTGGAGTTAGTAAGAAAGTAGAAATTTAGCTTTTGAGAAATGGGTACGATATAAAAGCAGTGAGAGATATAAACCCAAGAATGGACGATGATAAAATATTAAGCATAGCTGTCCTCGAGAATCGAATGGTTATTACAATGGATAAAGATTTTGGTGAACTTGTTTATAATTCTGGTTTACCCCATTCTGGAGTTTTATTTTTAAGACTTGAAGATGCTAAGGCTGATGAGAAGGTGAAAACTATAGAAAAGATTTTGGCAAAGTATTCAGATAAATTATTGAATAATTTTTGTGTTTTTCAATATGGAAGACTTAGGATAAGAAAGTAAGATAGGTGAAACTGCGCTTAACAGCGGGTTTACGACGCTATCGCTAAATCCGTCAGCTGACGGACTTCGTAAACACGCAAAACGTCACTGGTAATGGAACGGCTTTTACTATTTGATACAAAATTATTGTTTAATAAACTTAGTAGTGAATAAATACAATGCGGATAGACACAAAAATAAGAATCGTAAACGCAATGTTTCGCGTGTGCAGTAGTTATGCAAAATGTCGATGACACTCCATTTTGTCTATCGGGATGGAGAAACAATTTATATAAAGGAAAAATGTAATACATGGGTTCAAAAAAAATCCCGAAACTGAGAATAGGTGATTTAGAGGCTCGCATACCAGTAATTCAAGGAGGAATGAGTGTTGGCATTTCTTTATCAGGTTTAGCCTCAGCCGTTGCGAATGAAGGTGGTATTGGAGTTATCGGCGCTGCCGGAATTGGCATGCTTGAACCTGATTTTAACACTAATTTTAGAGAAGCAAACAAAAGAGCACTGAGAAAAGAAATAAGAAAAGCGAAAGAAATGACCAATGGGATTATCGGAGTAAATGTAATGGTGGCTCTTTCAGATTTTTATGATCTTGTCTCGGTTGCAGTGGACGAATGTGCAGATTTAGTTCTCCTTGGTGCAGGACTTCCTCTAAGGATCCCAATAAGAGAATCTGCAACTAAGGTTGTTCCTATAGTTTCTTCTGCAAGGGCTGCAAAAATCATATTTCAATATTGGGCAAAAAAATACAACCGTGTCCCAGATGCTGTGGTTGTTGAGGGACCTTTAGCCGGTGGACATCTCGCTTTTAAGAAAGAACAGATTGAGACTCCTGATTATCCACTGGATAAAATAGTACCAGAGGTTATTTCTATAATAAAATTCTTTGAAGAGCAATTTAATAAAAATATTCCAGTAATTGCAGCAGGAGGTATATATACGGGAGCAGACATTAATAAATTCATACAGTTGGGAGCTCAGGGAGTGCAGATGGCAACCAGGTTTGTTGCAACTCACGAGTGCGATGCCTCCATAAAATTCAAAGAGGCTTATATAAAATGTAAAATAGAGGACCTTGTCATAATTGATAGCCCTGTAGGGTTACCAGGGAGAGCAATAAGAAATCAATTTCTTGAAGATGTTTTCAGTGGGATTAGAAAACCATTTAAATGCCCCTGGAGATGCTTAAAAACTTGTGACTTCAGAAAAGTACCATACTGTATTGCACTCGCATTAACCAATGCCAAAAGAGGAAATCTTGAAGAGGGATTTCCATTTGCAGGAAAAAATGCATATCGTGTAGATAAAATCGTCTCCGTTAAAGAACTCATTGAAACTTTACTGGAAGAATATGAAAAGGCGGTATCTGAATAAATTGCTTCGCCTGACACAGCATAGAAGGTTCTCCCGCCCAGGTGGGAATTCTATTATACTTGGAAAGTCAGAAGTTGCAAAGAGTATTGCCTGTGAATTAAATGATTAACTTTATGCTTTCTTATTATTTCTCGATGCAATTTATTTGTAAAACATTAGGGATAATATTAATTTTCAAAAGATTATGGTAATATAAAAATAAAACGGTTGAAACTCTGATCAAATTAAAATGTTATTCGCCTATATTAAAAAATAAACGCAATGCGTTTATATAATTGTTATCTAAAATCTTAATGGCTTATAATTTTTTTAAGGTTCAAAAATGAAGATATTATTAACAATACTAATAATAGGGGTTCTTGTTATTCTTTATCCTTTCGTCAATCGGTTTATGACGCAAGTCGTTTGTAAATCAAAAAAGAGAACGCGAAAAAGGTTATTTGAAGCGTATAACTTCTATAAAAAGGAATATCCTGATGCTTCTGAAAAAGAATTATTATTATACACTATGCAAGCATCGTTTTGCATTTTGAATAAAAAAGAGTACCCCAACAAGCCATATAGTACAAAACCGAAATCTATTTTGACAGAAGAAGATGTTAACGAAATAGTCGAAAAGGCAACGAATATGGAAAGCTTAATTGAAATTGTAATAGAAATGGGATTAAGTCCCGATATGGCACCTTGGTTCTAATATTAAATTTGCCATTAAAACATCAGATAACACGGTGTAAAAGGCTACGCTTTGCTCCGCCCAAATTCTGCTTAACAGAACTTCTTTTATACCGGAAACGTTGTGTGCCATTTAAAAAATGATTAGCCGGACACTATACAAATACTTACCATCAGAGTTTGTCGACACTGTGCGGACAGAAGGAAAACTACTTTTCCGCAACTTATCTTACTTCAAACAAATAGAGGACAAGGTTAGGGGGGACGATTTAGAAGGAATTCATCAGGATAAGGGACTTTCAGGGGACGGGTTTGACGTAATTCTTGAGGATGGAACTAAACTTAAAGGACTACATTTTAAGAACTCCATAGATTCGGACAAAGTCTTCGTTTTTTGCCTTTCCACTGTTTTTGACGAAAAGCTATTTGACGAGTTTGAATGTGACGCTTGCATTAAAATAAATGACGTTGCAGAATTAATCAACCGCTGTGTACTCAACATAAGGAAACGCACGGACACGGATGAATTGTATTATGGTAATGTCGAGTATTATGAATTTAACAAAAAGACAAAAGGGAACATAAAGAACCCAAAGCACATCCCTCTATTCAAGCATTCGCGTTATAAAGACCATAATGAGTTTCGAATGTACTTTGCAATTGAGGACGGATTTACCCTAAAACAAGTAGTAACGATAAAAGGAAATCCTTTTAATCTACCAGAAGACAAGACAACAAAATCAAAACCGACAAGCAAGGACATTCTTATTGACATTGGTAACATTGAGCCTTTTACTGAAGTGATATATAAAAAAATAAAAACGGAACACAACGAAAAATAAAGCACATTAAACGTGCTTTATTAAGTCCGTTGTATGGCAAAAAAGTATTGAATTATAACCAAAGGGGAAAAATATGAAAAGATTAATAATCATTTTGACGCTAATTAATCTGGGAATAAATCTGAATAGTCAAACAATTACTTCAGATAATGAGATAATTCAATTAGTTGCTAATAATATTTTAAACAATACTACCTATACTATTATCAATACAGAAAACGGTAAATCTTATACTAGTTCCGCGAACCTGCCAAAGGATGAAGAGTTTAAGATTGGAAGTCCCTACGTTGAGTGGAAATACTGGAATGGGGTATTAAACATGGCAATGCTGAAATTATCTGAAATTACTGAGGAAGAAAACTATAAACAATATTCAATCAAGAATTATCAATTTGTTTTTGAAAACCTC
>Ga0307432_1000234_pt1 | contig 47861 bp, 46 predicted proteins | sample SalMarWE160150MG_FD_202158 | JGI IMG/M metagenome (GOLD analysis project Ga0307432, IMG submission 202158) | Salt marsh sediment microbial communities from the Plum Island Ecosystem LTER, Massachusetts, United States - WE1603-150 | ecosystem: Environmental > Aquatic > Marine > Intertidal zone >...
GCAGAAGGCACGGTAATCGTCGGTTTTGGCTCCCTGCTAAAGGCCCAGTATGCTCCAACCACAATGATTATCCCGCCGACCATCAGTATCGCCGACCATTTGGGGCCCAATCCACAATATTTATCTGTGGTCGCCACCTTCGCTATTACTATATAGCAACCCCAGCAAACCATTGCCAACAATGCGAAAATCAACCACATCTTCATTTATCACCTCTTATTGTTCTAATTCATCTCTTCTGCCGACAAATATCTTATTCTCAGCCATACTTGATTCTCAAAATCCGTGATAATTTATGCCATAGGTATCCGCGAAAACCACGATTCTTTTTGAATTTTTTTTTGCTACCTCGCCACAAGAACACCGCCGGAGACTATCAGCAAGCTGCCTATCAATATCCTCACGGCCCCTGCCAAATTAGGTACCTCGTGCAAAACCATGATACCCAGCAGTACCGCCACTAATGTATTACAGTTGAAAATCGGCACTGCGCGGGCCACGTCGGCCCCTGCCTTGAACGCAAATAGCGAGAACATCATCCCCAGGGCCCAAAGCACTCCCTGGGATACGCCCGCTATCGCAGAAGGCACGGTAATCGTCGGTTTTGGCTCCCTGCTAAAGGCCCAGTATGCTCCAACCACAATGATTATCCCGCCGACCATCAGTATCGCCGACCATTTGGGGCCCAATCCACAATATTTATCTGCGGTCGCCACCCTCGCTATTACTATATAGCAACCCCAGCAAACCATTGCCAACAATGCGAAAATCAACCATGCCTTCATCTTTCACCTCTTATTGTTCTAATTCATCTTTTCTGCCGACGAATATCTTCTTCTCAGCCATACTCGATTCTCAAAATCCGTGATAATCCGCGTTAATCTGCGATTAATTCTTTTTTACCTCTGTCAATCCGTGACAATCCGCGTTAATCTGCGATTCGGATTTCTTTTTCAAATCTCCGATTCCATTTCCGCTGCCTTGCCTTTACCCTGCATCGCGACCATTCTATTGATTGCATCGACATACGCCTTTGCGCTGGCTTCGATGATATCTGTCGAGATGCCACGGCCTATGTAGGTTCGGCCATCTCCACTGATTCTAACGGTGGCTTCACCGAGTGCTTCTTTGCCGGCTGTAACTGCTCTGATACTGTAGTTTTCGAGCTTGGGCGATTGGCCGGTAGCTTCTCTTATAGCTTCATAAGCAGCATCGACCGGGCCGTCACCGCAGGCAGCGGCCTGCTTGATTTCGCCTTTAGCGCGTATTTTGACACTTGCGGTCGGCAAGGTGCCGGTGCCGCTGGCAACATGAAGATATTGCAGCTCGTAAACTTGCTCCACGATACGGATTTCGTCATTGATTATCACTTCCAGGTCTTCGTCAAAGACCTCTTTTTTCTTGTCGGCTATCTCCAAAAACCTCTGATATGCACGTTCGATTTCCTCGTCAGTGAGTTTATAGCCGAGCTGCCTGCATCTATCAACAAAGCCGTGTCGGCCGCTATGCCTGCCAAGCACCATTCGCGAGCCGACCAGGCCGATAGTCTCGGGCTTCATAATCTCATAGGTTGTGCGCTCTTTCAATACACCATCGACGTGGACCCCTGCTTCGTGCGCAAAGGCATTGGCGCCGACGATGGCCTTGTTAGGCTGGATGACAAATCCGGTCAGCCGGGAAACCAGCTGGCTCGTGCGGTGAATCTCTTTTGTATTTACGTTGGTTGTCAATTCGTTTTCGGTTCCTTTACCGAAGAAGTCCGCCCTCGTATGGATAGCCATAACGATTTCTTCCAGCGCAGCGTTTCCCGCCCGCTCACCGAGACCATTGACGGTACACTCGACCTGCCGGGCGCCGTTTCGCACAGCAGTCAGTGAATTTGCCACCGCCATACCCAAATCGTTGTGGCAATGGGTGCTTATGATACGCTTGTCTATTCCGGGCACATCGGATTTAAGCCGGGCGATGAGCCGGCCATATTCGTACGGCAGAACGTAGCCGACGGTATCGGGTATATTCAATGTCGTGGCACCGGCCTCAATAACAGCAGCTAAAATCTCAATAAGAAACGGAATTTCGCTCCTGCAGGCGTCTTCCGGCGAAAACTCGACGTCGTCAGTGAAGGTCTTAGCGTATTTGACCGCTTCGACAGCCATCTTCAGGACCTCATCGCTGGTCTTTTTCAGCTTGTACTCCATATGTATTGGCGAAGTTGCAATAAAGGTATGGATTCGCTTGTTTTTAGCCGGCGCAACGGCCTTGCCGGCTGCTTCAATATCCTGCTCGTTTGCCCGGGCCAGACCTGCTATTGTCGGCCCTGCTACCTGCTCAGCCACAAGCTTCGTTGCCTCGAACTGAGTTGGCGAAGAGATTGGAAAGCCGGCTTCGATGATATCAACACCCAAAGCCGCGAGCTGATGGGCGATTTCGAGCTTTTCAGCGATTGAAAGAGAAGCGCCGGGTGATTGTTCGCCGTCGCGCAACGTCGTATCAAAAATTATCACTTTTTCTTTAGACATTTTCGTATACTCCAAAATTTAAATCGCGGATTCCACTGATTTACACGGATTAAAGACAAATAAATAATCAACTGAATCTGCGCAATCCGTGATTAAGAACCTTCTAATTATGCCTCAATCGAGGCTAAATTTCCACGAATTATTTTATAAATCGCTGATTTCGCGGATTTTCATCCTTCGCAGTAGCTATGCTACGGAGAATGGAAACACAGACTAAACATAATTAAAAAATCTGCGCAATCTGCGTAATCCGTGATTAAAAACAATATTTATATGAATTTTCTGTGTAGAGGTTCTATTGCGCTTTGCCCACCGCCACGTCTTGCGTCGTAAGACGCGGGGGCAGGCGGCGCAAAAGCAGACCATTAAGGCCAAGAACGGCCTCTGGAATGAAACAAGTCCGGCTTCGGTATACTTCGCCGTGATAAATTGTACGGTCTTCACTCATAAACTTAATTATACAAAGAAAAATGGGTATTGCAAGGGGTTTTTTAATACAAATTCAAAATTAACCACGAATCCATTCTCTGCGGTAGCTTTGCTACAAAGGATGAATTTTACGGTGCTTCGTCAGAACGCACAGGATAATTAATGTGGCCGTAAATTAGTGTGGGAGAACTACCGCACAAGTGCTATTTTACCGAAACGTACAGGTATATCTCGGGATTTTGTTCTGCTCCATTTATGCGTTCAACATAAGCTGATATTGTCAAGCCCGACTGCATCCATTTATGGAAGGAACCGGTAAGGCCGCGGCTTACATAACCTGCCCTGACACCATCTATAACTATCTTTATTGCTTTGGCGTCTTTAGGGTTCTCCGGTTCAGCTTCAAACTCCGCTTGCATATTTTTCGTTAACTCAGCAAAAGGCAATTGGTCCTTATAATACCGATATCCTTGAACAGGCAACATAAGTTCAAATGGAGGTGAAGCATTTTCAAATGGATGAATAACCGTAAAATCATCATCAGGTAGTTTTGCACCTGAGTAACCAAGCAATGCAAAATCGGAAACATTAGCGTCATTCTTGATCCTTAAGGCCTCCAGAAAACGACCAAAATCTCCGCGGGTGCGAGGAGGAAGACGCTTCATAAAAGAACCCAAAACATTCTCGTGAACTTCTTTTTCAGTATCAAAGCCCGTATACTTTTCAAAACCCAAGCTTTGAGCCTTTGAAAAGTCTTCGCTCTCTTTGAGATATACCAAGTCGGCATCATTGCCGTTGCGTATCAACTCGGCAACAAACATTCTCAAGCGGCTCTCGCCCGGAATTGATGTCTGCCAGGAAAGCAGAAGCCTGTCCGGTTCAACTATATGTTCAATATACCTCATAATTCTAATGTTTCTTCCAAAATTCTTTTGCGTCCAAAGATCAGCTTCAAAATAAAATCCAGTCGCTTCCGTGTTAATTTGTACACCGGGTCAGAAACCGCTTCGACTAAGGGTGCCAGCACTTCTTCGACCTGTTGGTAAGTAAAACTTAAATGTTGGGCTATTATAGGCTTTATTTGGGGAAATTCTATAGTAAATTTCTTCATAAATTCATAGAAATTGAGCTGCCCCCCTTCTTCTAAAGACCATTTCATATGATGTCTGGCATTTTTGTGCATCAGATAACTTTCTAACTTATTAGTATCTTCGAATTTATCAATGTTTTGTTCGAGTATTTCGTAGCCCAGAGCTGTTCCATTATCAAAAGCGGGAGGAATACGTAAAACAGTACCTTCTTTGTTTTGAAGCCTGGCATTTCCCAGAATCAGCCCCCAATTTTCTTGATGTCTATCGATATTTCCAATAAGCGTGTCAAAAGTTAAGATGCTTGCCCAACAGTCAATTATTTCTCGGTCGGCTTTGAAAAAATCTCTAATTATTTTAAAATTGTGTTTTGTACCTTTATCCGTATCAAAATCTTCAATAAGACCTACCATAATTTGTTCACCAGTAATATAAATATCTCTACTTTCGTCATAGAACCATTCTATTAATGCCGCATAAGTATTAACATTGTTTTTATAGATAGTGCTTAAACCTATATGTGCCGGAGGAACCTTAACCCCAATAACACTACCAAACCTGTAAGCGATTATTTCACACCAGAATTGCCATGGAAATTCGACTGTAAGAGTAGTTCGGGATAATTTAAATAAATAACGCCAATCTGGCTTAATACATTTATCTTTAGGTTCCTTGGGCGAAAAGTACGCGTCTTTAACACGGGATCCTACCGTATAAATATCATAGGTCTCATCTTTCCGCCACTTGTCGATAACCATGGGGATATTATGAAAACTCAATCCATCTGACATTCATCTCTCCGAAAATTAAAAGGGTCTGACTTCTTCTATTTTTCCCTTTTTTCAACCATATCATACCAAAACCCGTAATTCCCGCCAAACAAAAGAATTTCACACATCCACATCTTTCCTGCACTAATCTACGGCCACGTTAATTATCCTGTGCGTCCTGACTTCATGTCTTCGTGGCAAAATTCAAATTTGCAAACTCCTTATGATATTTTTTCGCTGCCTCATTCCGCCTTCGCCAAGACTACGGCGGACAGGCTCCGGCCTTGAGCGTCGGGTCACGAACCAAAGTTTAGAACCGCAAAGTCTCCGTGATACTTCTTGGCGGCGCTATCATACGCTTTTGCGGCCTTGATCTCATTATCGAAATAGCCGATGGTTTTTCCTTTTTTATTAAAGCATATAACAACCCGCCATTTCTTTAAGCGTTTGTACCAGGTTACTCCCTTGTATTTTGAGGGTGAATCGTTTCTTTTGTAGATAGTGTGTGGCCTATTCAGGCTGTTCTGCGCGTGCGTTGCGGGCCTTATGTTGGCCTTTCGATTGTCCAAGCCATTACGGTTAATATGGTCGACGACAAGAGGAAAGGAAGGATTAATAATCTCGCGGTGCATTGTAATATAGCGTCGCTTTTTCACATTTGCAACGCTAACAACTCGCACGGCATAAAACGTATTTTTGCACTTGTTGGCGTGCCATTTGTGCTTATTTAAGCGCTCGTAATCTTCCGGGTCCACAATGGCGTATTTGCCCTGCGTAAGCGGTATCCGCCGAAAGGCATAGCCATAACGGAGGCGACGATAGAAAAGAACCAGCTTTACGAGCAATTTGTCCAGCCGGTCAGGAATTTTGATTGTGATGTTATACTTGATTACCCTACTCCTACCTAAAGCACGAAGCACGAAAAATGTAAAGTGCCTAAAGTGAACTAAAGTGTCTAAAGTGAGCTAAAGTTACAATTTCAATTTTAGGCACTTCAAACTTTAGCTCACTTATTCTGTTTCGATATTCATATTTCGTATTTACTTTTTTGGGCCTGACCAAAAAAACAGGCCCTCCACTATTGGACGAACCTGCGTATTTGATTGAAATTTGAGCAATTTTTTAAGGCGTGAGTTTTCGTAAGTGCTTATAAAAGAAGGAATAAAAAAAATTTGAAATTTTCGATTTTAACACGCAACTACCTGCGTATTTGATTGAAAATTTTTCGTATGTCTGTGTATAGCCGACACTTATGACGGTTTTTTTACAACCTTTGGCTGACTCAGAACTTACGAGTATTGTCAACCACTGATCCATTCGACTACTTCGACGAAGCTCAGTATAAATACGCTCAGGACAAGTTACACAGATTTAACGAAGATATATAGCCACGAAGGCACAAAGAGACAATGAGCCAAAGAGAACATAGAGAGCACAGAAAATTAGTTAATTGGTGAATTAGTGAATTGGTTAATAGGTAAGTAAGGGATGCAATTGATTTCTTGACCCCGTTAGAAATCTTCTCTTTTTGTGGCTTGCACGGCCTCATAGAATTTCAGAATTTCAAACAGGGTTGACAGATACGCATAATTTTGCATAGTATACGGTATCTATGACTAAAAAAATCGCTATTCTGGGTTCGACCGGCTCAATCGGCAAAAATGCGCTGCGGGTAATCGATGCGCTCAATTCGTCGCCAGTCGCTCGTCGCTCGTCGCTCGATAAAGAGCACCCACAATATGAAATTGTGGCACTGAGCGCTCATAGTAGTGTTCAGCTATTAGCTGAGCAGGCAAGTCGCTATAAGCCGAAATTTGTCGCTATCACCAATTCCGATTTTGCAGATGAGTTGCGTGAACTGGTTGGCGATTTGAATGTTGAGATTCTGGCTGGGCCGGACAGCTTAATAGAGATTGCACAGCTCCAAGAGGTTGATGTCATCCTTACTGCGATTGTTGGTGCAGTGGGTCTGCCTGCGGTTCTTGCGGCTGCCGGGTGCGGCAAAACACTTGCTATCGCAAATAAAGAGCCGCTTGTTATTGCGGGTGAGCTGCTTACGGAGACTGCGAAGAAAAACGGCAGCACTATTTTGCCGGTCGATAGCGAGCACTCGGCGATTTTCCAGGCGATGCAGGCAGGTTCGGCGGATGAGGTCAGCAAAATCATTCTTACCGGCTCGGGCGGGCCTTTTAGAAATGCCACTGTTGAAGATATCCGGAACGTAACGCTCGAGGAAGCACTTTCGCACCCTGTCTGGGATATGGGGCCGAAAATCACCGTTGACTCGGCAACTATGGTTAATAAAGCACTTGAGGTCATCGAGGCCCATTGGCTTTTTGATATACCGGTTGAAAAAATAGAGGTTCTGATTCACCCCGAGTCAATAGTTCATTCGCTTGTCGAATTCGTTGATGGTTCCGTAATAGCCCAGCTTGGCCCGCCCGATATGCGGCTGCCAATACAATACGCTTTGACGTATCCTGTGCGTGTCGCAGGGATTACTAAGCGCCTGCGGCTGGCCGATATTGGGAAACTTACATTTGAAAGGCCCAACAGCCAAGTTTTCCATGCCCTGCTATTAGGTTATGAGGTTGCGCAAGCAGGCGGCACCGCCGCTGCTGTTTTCAATGCGGCTAACGAAGCAGCGGTGCAAGAGTTCCTGGAAGGCAGAATAAAATTTATTAATATTGCCGAACTTATTGAACACTGCTTAAATAAACATAATGCCAAAACACAGGGACTACGGCAGGGCGTACCCGTCGAGGCGTTCGCCGCGGTGCGACCGCGTCGCAACGGGAAGCCAGCCGTAGCCCGAGACCCTGACGAGAGCGTGTCCCTCAAAGAGTTACTCCAGGCGGATGCCTGGGCAAGAAGAGAGGTTCTTCAATGTCTAAAACAAAAGGTTCGCTGAAGCAGCCCAGCCCCTCGGAGGAGCAGGGCCAGCCCGCCAGCCATAAGGCGGGTAAATTTTCTCGCGCCCGCCGCCCCACTCTCGTCTTCGACAAGAAGACGCGGGGGAAGACGCGGGGGCAGGTGTTTTTTTGGGTTGTTGTCCTTGCGGCAATTGTTGTTTTAGTTGTCCGCAATATTGACGTATTCGGCAATGTGCTGAAGGTTGCGATTGGGTTTGGGGCTGTGATTCTCGTTCATGAGTTCGGGCACTTCCTCATCGCAAAACTGTCCGGAATAAAGGTTGAGGCGTTTTCGATTTTTATGCCGCCGACTTTGCTCGGTGTCCGAAAAACAAAAAATGGTCTGCGAGTTCGCTTTTTGCCTAAGTTGTCCGGCAAAGAAACCGGCCGGTCGAACGAAGGTCAGTTGAGTTCTGCCGGCGACTCGTCAGTGCAAATCCTGCCGGAGCACGAAAAAACGGTCGAGGACGATGGGACAGAATATTGCATCGGCCTTATTCCGTTCGGTGGTTTCGTCAAGATGTTAGGCCAGGATGACATCGGGCCGGTTAAGGCCAACGACGACCCACGCTCATTTGCCAATAAACCGGTTGGCACCCGTATGGGTGTTATAACAGCAGGGGTTGTTTTCAACGCTATCAGCGCTATTGCTGTTTTTATGATAGTTTTCCTCATTGGCATAAAGCTGCCGCCTCCGGTAGTAGGCGAAGTTATACCAGATTCGCCGGCGGCACGAGCAGGGCTGAAACCCGGTGACGAGATAATCGAGATTGCCGGCAAAAGCAAGAACCTTGACTTCAGCAATATAGGTATTGCAGCAGCCTTGTCGGACGTCAACGAGGTGGTCCCGTTGAAAGTAAGGCACGAAGACGGCACTGTGGAAGACTATGCGATTGCTGCCGAAGCCGGCCTACTTCCCGGGATGGCCTTGAAAGCTTTTGGAATTTTGCAGCCAACGAGCTTAACCATTGCAAGGGTCTCCGACCCTAATAAATTAGAGTTTAAAACCCGGCTACTGCCGGGTGACCGCATCAAAGCCGTTGATGGCAAAGAAGTACAAAGCTTTTGTGAACTTTCAACAATAGTAGAAAATACCCTTGCTCCAGAAGTGGTATTGTTAGCTGAACGAACCGACGATACCGGGAAATTGAAGCTGGTTGAGAGCAGGATTGCTCTGGAGTTAGCGTCAGAAGATACAGGGCATATATATTCTATGGTGCCTCGTCTGCGAATGGAAAACATCGAGCGTAGAAAGCCACCCTGGATGAAAATTACCGCCAAGGCGCGACAGCTATTGGCGAAGGCAGGCATTATAGAGCAAGTAAAGGCAAAACCATTTTTGCAAAGCGGTGATATCATTTTGTCCATCGGCGAAGCTACCTGCCCAACACCAGAGGAGTTTCGTGCGACTGTAAAGGGATATGAGGATAAAGACCTGCCTGTAGAGGTCCTGCGAACAAATGCTAATGGCGTCGAAGAAACGCTGACGATTAATGTCAGACCAACACGACAAACTCGTCTTCGCGAAGCGCTTCACCGTAGTGAGACAGATGTAAATGAAGTAGCGATAGGGATTTCATTTATACGAATGTATGATGTCGAGCACCCGGTTGTTGCCAAGACAATATCTACAGAAAGGACACCAAAGCTGGAAATTCCACGCGGGGCAATAATAACGGCCGTTGATGGGGCCGGCGTGTCGAATTTTTACGATGTTATCAGAGAAATACAAAAGCATCCGGGCGAGCGTATCACGATAGATTGGCGTCTCGATGAAGAAACAGCAGGCGATGCTGCTTTGAATGTAGATACTGATAAAGATTCTATTACGGTCAAATCCACTTTTGCAGAACTGGTTCCATTTGAACGTTTGGAGCGGCTTTATAAAGCAAGCGGCCCTATCGATGCAATCGGGATGGGGTGCAGAAAAACAACTATGTTCATCACCCAAACTTATATCACATTAAAACGCCTGATTGGAGGGCTTGTCAGCCCCAAGAATCTTATGGGGCCGGTTGGTATTATCGCTCTGAGCTATCGAGTTGTTTCCGACCAGCCGTTGATTTACTACCTTTACCTTCTCGGCCTGATAAGTGCCGTGATTGCCGTGTTTAATTTTTTGCCTTTGCCGCCGCTTGACGGAGGAATGATTTTGCTTTTGCTGGTTGAAAAAATCAAGGGCTCGGCACTGAGCGAGCGGATTCAGGGAGTAATAGCCTATTCCGGCTGGGTGCTTATAGGCGGGCTATTTCTTTATGTAACATTTAACGATATTGTCAGGGTCTTTTTCGGGTAGGCCGAATTTTTTAGCCACGAAGGCACAAAGACACAAAGAAAAATTAGCCACAGATCCGCCGTCGTTAAAACTATGGCGAGACAAGTTTCACAGATTGCACTGGTTTAATTCGTATCTCGTGAAGCGTGAAGCGTATTACGTAGGGCAAGCGACGAATTGGATTTGACGGATTAGAATCCTTCGACTGTTCTTCCGGCATAGCTCAAGACATGGTTCAGGACGCTCGCTGGAGTAAGCTCGCGTTTTGGGTAGTGTGTGGTTTGAAAATGAAAGGTGATAAAAGGGTGAAAATAGGTAAACGTCGCCTACTTTCCTATGGATGCGTGTAATTTGCAAAGATAGTTGACGCGACTGATGGAGATGCTCGGCTTTTTAAACGGTTTCTTCTCGAGAATACAGACTCGACCTACGGAAAATGGAGGTTAATAAAGTGAAAAAATGGGATTACGAAGGATTTCCAGGAACAAAATTGTACTTTACCGAAGCTGACTCATCGTCACAGGTTGCGTACGGCATTGGCCGTACGGAGTTAGAACTTAAACTCAAACTTTGGTTGCTTCTTGCTGAGCATGTGATTCTTTCCACCGGACACATGATTAAGTCAGACCACACCTATGCTTGGCTTTCAAGGAATGCGGCCGAGGTTGAACAACTTGCTGAGAGTCATGCAATTATTCCAAGCTTAAGCGACCGTTACGAAAATTGCTATGAGTATGCACATGACCAGGTGGGCAAGCTGAGCTATGTAGAAGCTATCGAGGAGCTGCCGCGCGATCCTAAGGTCCGGGCGAGATTCTTGGACGATATTTTTCCAATAGGTATCACGTGGTCGTCTGCAGGAGAAAGCCACGACTTCCGTGAAATGATGCTGAGGGATCTCAATGATTCGTCGTCTCCGCTCAGACGGCGGATGAGATTTGTCCGTAAGGACGAAATTACTAACCTTTCGAGTTCCATAAGGAATACGGAGAATTTCACTCGTGGGACACTAATTTCGGTGGTGAGGAAGCATTGCCCGAAAAGAGAGCGGCTCATCACTAGGTATGGTGATTGTTTTTACTATCTTTCGGGGGCACTCCACAAGGAAGCCTTTCCTCTTATGCACATGGAGGCGGCAAGGCTTTGCAAAGAAAAAGTCTCTCATGCTATGAAAGGAGGGATTCATGACGATGAAGCCTCTGTTTGGGAGGAAACTATGGATTCATGGGGCTTGACTCGTAAAATCTTAGACAGATTGTCGTTGGCAGAAATCCTCGATATCAGAAAGGATCCATTGGGCCTGAAGGTGCGCGAGACATGGGGTAGCCTCGTCAACGCTGCGCGTGACGGGATAGATTTCAATTCCCACCTGTCTACCATTGAGGACTTCCGAAAGCACCTTGTGGAACTCTTTAGAGAGGAGGTGAACATTCAGAATAAAAGGCATAGGGGATGGTTAAAGGGGCGAGCGTTTGTAGAGATTGGTGCTTGGGGGACCACCGGTATTGGTCTTATTGGACCATTCGCATTACCAACGGGTCCGGTTGCCCCAGCTATCTCGTTTGCGGCGGGGGTCCTTGGATTGCTGGCAGGCCGACCTATCCTTGACGGTCTTGAGAAGCGGTTTTCGTCAACAGAGTTGGTACTTCTCGCAGACAGGATACGAGAGCGGCAATAAAGATCGGCAGACGAGGCTGGTATTCGCGGTTTTGGGTTCGTATTGCGTAACACAGAATTCACTGGTAAAATGAGTTAGAAAAATTCATTGCGGTTGTGGGGATTCTCAATAGATAAGACGGTTGCCAAGATTGTAAATCAAAAGACTGTTTCTGAATGGAGCAAACAAAATGATGAGCTATAAAGAAATTAAAGAAACGAAGAAACGCCTACCTAAGATTATGCGGATGGAAGCCAGCAAAGCCCAATCCGACGCCTTGCACCAATTAGCGATGGATGTAGGGGCTAGCACATTTCGATTGGAAGAGCGAGGAAGAGTATCTGGAAAATTTGGTGATTTGTCTAGACAGAACGTGATTACGGAAACTGAGATAGTTCACAATATAAATGAGGCCTTGGAAAACAGTGTTGTAATTCTCATGGGTAGGGCCGCAACAAGGTCTTACTGGATAGCGCTTCTGGCCATGTTGATAGCCTTAGGTAGTGCTCTTGCCGCTTGGTACGGTGTGCTTTTGATAAAATAGTGAGAAAATTCCCTTTGTGCATTTGGTATTTTTATCCAAATTATCGGCGGGGATAATATATGACAAAAACGTTTATACAGTGGGGACAAATATCTTTGAGATTGCCACGCCCCCGTGCTTTCTTGCTTGCCTCTGCGACTCTTGCCGCAAAACGAGGCAGCAGGCGAAAGCAAGAAGGGGCCTCGCAATAACGTAGGGTACGTGATTAGCGAATTAGTGAATTGGTTAATTGGCGCCTTAGTGCCTTTGTGGCAGGGAAATTAGGTGTTAAAAATGTCATTGGAAAAACTGACTCCAAAGGAGTATCACAAGGGTATATTCGGCGCTTTGGCCGAATCAGATGCGGAAGTCTATGAGCTAATAACAAAAGAGTACGAACGGCTGAACAATAACCTGCAGCTTATAGCGGCAGAAAATCTTTGCTCACGGGCGGTTCTGGCAGCTCTCGGCTCGGTTATCCAGAACAAGACGGCTGAAGGTTATCCCGGGGCCAGATTACATGGCGGATGCGAGGTTGTTGACGACGTAGAGCGACTCGCTGCCACCAGAGCCAAAGAGGCCTTCGGCGCAAAATATGCAAACGTTCAGCCACACTCAGGAACTACCGCTAACCAAATTGTCCTGGCCGCATTACTTGAACCAGGTGATAAAATATTGAGTATGGGTTTAGAGGCGGGTGGGCATTTCTCACACGGGTCAAAAGATTCGGTAACCGGCAGATTTTTCGATGTGGAAAATTATAACGTTGATAAAGAGGCCTTTCTTCTGGATTACGACGCCATCAGAGACAAGGCAATTAAGGTCAAACCAAAACTGATTATATGTGGTGCGAGTGCGTACAGCCGGACGATAGACTTTAAGAAGTTCAGAGAAATCGCAGACGAGGCAGGGGCATATCTTCTGGCTGATATATCACATATAGCCGGATTGGTGATTGCAAGCGCACATCCATCGCCTATAAATTACGCCCATTTTACAACGACAAGCACGTATAAGCCGGGAGGGCCGAGAGGCGGCTTGATACTTATGGGCAAAGACTGCGATATGCAAGTAAACGATGGACGGGCGACGAGAGATGAAGGACGAGAGACGAAGGATAAATTATGCGAACTTATTGACAAGGCGACATTCCCTGGAGTACAGGGGACACCTTATTCGAATAATATTGCAGCCAAAGCGGTCTTCTTCAAGGAAACACTTTCCGAAGAATACAAAGCAAGACAATTTAAAATCATAAAAAACGCAAGAAAATTAGCCGATAGCCTGCTGGATTTAGGATATGACGTTTTAGCCGGCGGAACAGATAACCATATGATTTTGATAAATGTTAGTAATTTTCGAGAAGGCCTGACCGGTGTGATAGCACAAAAGTGCCTTGAAGCGTGCGGCATAGTTATCAATAAAAATTTGCTGGCCTACGATAAGCGCAGCGAAACCATTACCAGCGGCATAAGATTAGGCACACCTATTGTCACAAAAAATGGGATGGGGGCTGAAGAGATGGTCAGCATAGCTGTGCTAACAGATGCGGTACTGAGAAAAGTAAAAATAATGAGCGACAGCGAATACGAAATAGACAAATCCTTCAAAAACCAAAGCAGGGAGAAAGTGAGACAACTATGCAGCAGGTTTCCGATGATGTAAAGTGCCTACCTGCTGCGACCTGCCGCGACGAGCACGGCGAGAAGCTGTGGATTTATACGCCTATGGCGTATTACTTTTTCACTTTAACTGCGAAACATATAAACGAAATAAGGATTAAAGCGGCACCAGCCAAAAACAGCATTATCCGCCAGCGTGGCTCGCTACAACGGTTAAGCCATGCGGGCACTTTGCCTGTGGCAGGCTCAATCCTTTTTTGATAAGGGTCTTCCGACAAGACCCGCTTAGCGGCGATTTGCAGCTCGTCTGTCGCTTTAGGGTAGATAATGTTTTCATCGTCAGGTTCGATGCCGAGAGTTGCAGGAGCGATGCGTTTGATACAATTTGGGTCTCTTTCGACCTCAGTTAGAAGTGCATTATAATCGACAATTAAGGATTTCAGGTGGCTGGTTTGCATCTGCTGCGCTTCCAACAGATGTTTGTTACGATAAAACGCAAGCAAAACATCACAAAGTACAGAGCTGCTCAGCAGCGCTACGCCGATGGCAAAAAAGACACAAAAGAAAAACGCACGTACGATATTCTGGCCTTGCATAATTGGTGACTGGTGATTGGTAATTATTTAACCAATTACCATTACTTAAACATAAAGCCGGCGTATCGAGCGGCTGGACCAAGGTCTTCGTTTATTCTAAGCAGTTGATTGTATTTGCAGATTCTATCCGTTCGGCACAGTGAGCCGGTCTTTATCTGGCCGACACCTGTGGCAACAGCTAAGTCAGCGATAGTGGTATCCTCAGTTTCACCGCTTCTGTGGCTTATGACCGCTGTCCAACCGGCCCCCTTGGCCATATTAATCGCCTCAAATGTCTCAGTAAGTGTGCCTATCTGATTGAGCTTTATCAATATCGAGTTGGCACAATCTAACTTGATACCTTTTGCAAGGCGTTTGGTATTAGTTACGAACAAATCGTCGCCGACCAACTGTATTTTTTTACCGAGCTTTTTGTTCAATTTTGTCCAGCCGGCCCAGTCATCCTCAGCCAATCCATCTTCGATTAAAATAATAGGATATTTGCTGACCCATTTTGCCCAGTGGTTAATCATATCGTCACTGGATACTTTTTTCTTCGGGGCCGATTTGAAGAAGCTGTACTTCTTTGTTTTTGCATCAAACATCTCAGTCGAAGCGGGGTCTAAAGCGATTGCTATGTCTTTGCCGGGTTTGTAACCGGCCTTTTTGATGGCGTTGGTAACGACTTGAAGGGCTTCCTCGTTGGTTTTGAGCATAGGAGCAAAGCCACCCTCGTCACCGACCGCTGTGGAGTAACCTTTTGCGCCCAGAACTTTCTTTAACGTATGGAAGGTTTCCGCTCCCATTCGCAGAGCTTGCGGAAAATCCTTTGCACCGATGGGCATAATCATAAATTCCTGAAAGTCAACATTGTTATCTGCGTGTTTTCCGCCGTTTAGGATATTCATCATTGGCACCGGAAGGATGTTAGCATTGCAGCCACCAAGATAACGATAAAGAGGCAATTCCGCTGAATCCGCTGCCGCTTTCGCAGCCGCTAACGAGACGCCCAAAATTGCGTTTGCGCCAAGCTTGCTTTTGTTGGCCGTGCCATCAAGTTCAATCATCAATGCATCCAGTTCTTCCTGCGCCTCGGCGTCCATAGCAATAATCTCAGGGGCTATTTTCTCATTAACATTGCGGACAGCGCCGGCAACACCTTTGCCCATATAGCGCTTCTGCCTTGTATCACGAAGCTCCACCGCTTCATAGGCGCCGGTGCTGGCTCCGGAGGGCACCGCTGCCCGGCCGAAAGAACCATCTTCAAGCAAAACATCAACCTCAACAGTAGGGTTGCCACGGGAATCAAGTACCTCCCTTGCCGTTACATCAATAATCGTTGTGAACATCTTACATCCTTTCCATAATCTCTTATTCGATATTCATTATTCGATATTCGCCATTATTGCCAAAGATTACCGGCTTTGCACTGCCTCGTCAAGGGCGTTAGAGACTTTTTCTATCGAGTCTCTAACAGGGTTGACTTTCCACCACTTACGCCATATTAGAAAACTTGCTTTGTAAGGGGGAAAAGATTATTATATTACCTATGCGAATTCCGCTGACCAAATATGGTTTGCCACAGGTAGTAACTTTTCCTGCGGTGATACTTGCCGTAATGGCTGTTTATCTGCTGATAGGCATTTCGCTTCTGCCCGTCTGGGCTATTGTTTCAATAGAGCTCATTTTAACTGTTGTTTTAATATGGACTTTGATGTTTTTCCGCGACCCTGAACGCCACTGCCCTTTAGATGAAAATCTCCTGTTAGCACCGGCTGACGGCAGGATAACCGATATCGAGAATGTAGAGGAAAAAAACTATATCGGTGGGGCTGCGATTCGGCTCGGGATATTTATGAGTATTTTCGATGCTCATATCAACCGCTCTGTCTGTAATGTAAAAGTCGAGAATATTACTTACAAAAAAGGGAAGTACAAAAACGCAAAAAACCCACATTCCGGGCGAGTCAACGAGTCCAATGATTTGTTCTTAATCAGAACCGACAGTCCTGAAGATAAACTCATCGTTCGACAAATAAGTGGAGCAATCGCCCGTCGAATCGTCTGCGATACACGTGCAGGACAGAAATTAGCCAGCGGTGAGAAGTTTGGAATGGTAAAATTTGGCTCAAGAACAGAGCTTTACGTACCGGCCCGATTATCGTCGCTTGTCGCTCGTCGCTCGTTGCCCGAAAAGGAAAATACGCAATACGCAATACGCAATACGCAATACCATATTAAGTGTCTGGTCAAAATAGGCGACAAGGTTAAGGCAGGGCTAACACCGCTGGTAAAGTACGAAATTCGAAATTCGTGAATTAGCGAATTGGTGAATTGATGGTTGTCGAACAACTAATTCACTAATCTACCAACTTAAGGTGTAAAAGATGCCCAGATTAAAAACCGAAGCTACTAAAGAGAGTTTGCTGCGTCGGGTGCGAAAGCAGAGATTGAAGTACATCACTATTCTCCCGTCGCTGATAACAATCCTCAATGGCATATGCGGTTTCACAGCCATTGTTTTCGCCAGCAAAGGCGCAAAACCCGGCATTGAACTCATCTCGGCGGAGGCCGAAACCGCTGCGGAGCAATTCTCCTATTTTGCGATGTCCGGCTATATGGTCCTTATGGCAATGATTGCCGATATGCTCGACGGCCGAGTAGCACGAAGAATAAGGAGCACTTCCAGCTTCGGTGGCCAGCTCGATAGTCTCTGCGATATTATCAGCTTTGGTGTGGCGCCGGCATTTTTGATGATAAAAGTTCTGGAATACAAATTGACCGGCTTTGCCGAAATTAATCCTGCCATTGGGAATTTTCTGTATCGTTTCTTCTGGCTTGCAGCTGCGGCATATATAAGCTGTTCAGCCATTCGATTAGCAAGATTCAATGTGGAAAACGAGGAGGACGAGTCCGCACATATGAGCTTTATGGGCCTGCCAACGCCCGCTGCCGCTGGTGTTATAGTCAGCTTAATAATATTCCATCAGGAAACAATGCCGAGTCTGGACGCAATTATTTATGCCCTTCCGATTTTAGCTCTCGGGGTTTCGGTGCTGATGGTCAGCAGGATTCGATATCCGCATATCCTAAATCAATATATAAGGGGCAAAAAACCCTTTGCACATCTTATCAGGGTGCTATTGTTCCTCGGTCTGGTCATCTGGAACAGACAGACGGCCCTGGTATTGATTTTCTGTGGTTTTGCGATAAGCAGCCTCGTAAAATGGTTTTACTACAAAGTAATCCGCAAGAGAAGTTACGCTACAAATCCTGACTCGCCTATTATCAGTTCTTGAAAAGGGCAACCCCGCCAAACGACAGGCGGGCAAGCCGATATATCGCAGCCCACCATAGGTGCGGCAGGCCAAACATGCTCGTCTTGGCACGGCGTCAAGCCGTAGCCGGATTAGAGAGCGCTTGGGACTCTTTGCATATCCTGCTGCTTAGCGCTGGATTGGTTTATTTTAAAATACCGCTCAACAACCCCGACAAGTCGTGACAGGACTTTGCGGCCTTCGGGGCTTGCCTCCAAACCGACAATCTGCAGTCCAATGTAAATGCTTTTGCCATCTGCCGACGGTAAGACATTTCTAATCTGGGCATTGAACATCAGCGGCGTTTCATAAGGCATAGGCGTAAACCGCACGCCAACAAACTGTCCCTTTTTAAAATCACCTTTGCCCGCACCAATTAAGTCCTGACCTACAACCTGGTTTGCCTCTGGCTGGTTCTGGATTACAACCTGTGCTCCACCAGCAGAAATATCAACGAGCTTACCCTGAGAACAATCACGTGTTTCATATCTGGTATCTCGTATTGTACCCTCTGCTTCGTCGCGGCTGCGGTGCCACAGCAACACATTAACCTTCAAGGACTCCGGCACAGCAACACGGAAATAGCTTCTTCTCTGGACTACTTCAATGCGGTCCGGCAGTGCAAGTACTATTGTTCCGCCAGTCGCCGGACTAAGTGACGGCTCAAGGCCAACCACAGTTGTGTCAAAGACAAACTTGCCGTATCCATATTTGAATGATATGCCGACCGGCTGGTGAGTCCGTATATTTATCGGTTGCAGCTTTTGGCCCGAGTGAGTACCCTCAATATTCAGTCTGCCGGGACCAATGTCCGTCAGCAACACCTTTGCGACGTGCCATTTACCCTTTGATAAATAGGTCATAATGGCAGGTACTCTTTTTTCAACAGCAGTTCGCAGGATTTGCTGCGGTTCAGCTCCCTGCATCATTGCTACTTCACTCATATCATAGCCCCCCGTAGATATGCGTTAATCCCGCACCAATTGAGCTGCGTCGGATTATCAAAGCCCGGTGCAGCAACAAAGCTTCGTTGAGTGGCAACTGGTGCGGGACTCGCTCTTTGTATAACTGCGGTCCTTTGTAGAAGTCCTTAATGACCATTTTGGACAATATTCTCCTTCTTAAATATATATCTATAATTCGGCAATAAGCAAAATCTGTTTTAGATTAAATTTGCTCTTATTTTTTCTTTATCGGACAAAAAGGGCAAAAAAACGCAAAGGCCAAATACTTATCTGACCCGCTGCCACGCCGAGACAGGCCGTAGTCCCGATAAACCTATCCGCCTGCGGTGGACAAGTGTTGTTTCAATTAGAAAATAAATAGATGCTCAACGCATCCGTTTAGCATCGGCTTTTGCTCTTGTGCTTTTGAGCACTTTGTTGTATCGTGATGTTCTGTTGTGTGAACGGGCAATTTCCTGAGAGCCGGACCATGCAGAAACGACAATTGGGCAATGCTGATTCGGGACTAACGACCGTGGGGTTGGGCACATGGGCAATTGGCGGACCCTGGCAATTCGGCTGGGGGCCCCAGAACGACAACGAGGCAATCTCGGCAGTTCTAAAGGCCCTGGAACTCGGTATCAACTGGGTCGATACCGCTCCCATCTACGGCCTGGGCCATTCCGAGGAGCTGGTCGGAAAAGCACTTAAGCAAACTAACGCCAAACCGTTCATCTCCACAAAATGCGGGCTGTTATGGAATGAAAAAAAGGAGAAAGTCCCCTGCCTTAAAAAAGAAAGCATCCGAGAAGAATATGAAGCAAGCTTACAAAGACTCGGCGTAGAGACAATAGACCTTTATCAGATACATTGGCCAGAACCCGAAGAGGATATCGAAGAGGCGTGGGAGGAAATGGCTAAACTGAAAGACCGGGGCAAAGTGCGATATATCGGCGTATCGAACTTCAATGTCGAGCAAATAAAACGTGTCCAGGAAATCGCCCCTGCTGCCTCGCTTCAGCCGCCCTACAGTATGCTCCGTCGCGAAGTCGAAGATGAACTGCTGGGCTATTGCGCTGCGAACAATATCGGTGTTGTTGCATATAGTCCTATGCAAAGATGCCTGCTAACGGGCAAATTCAGCCAGGAAAGATTGTCAGGACTTGCTCTGGATGACCATCGAAGAAGAAGTCCCGAATTCCACGAACCACAGTTCACTGCAACATTGCAACTTGTTGACCAGCTAAGACCCATCGCAGAACGTAATGGGAAAACTCTGGCTCAGTTGGCTATTGCCTGGGTCCTTCGTCGGCCTGAAGTTACCGCCGCCATAGTCGGAGCACGAAGACCGGCCCAAATCAAAGAAACTGCACCGGCATCAGACTTCAAATTAAGCAAAGAAGACATCGAGGAAATCGAGCGACTATTGGCCGAACGCCAGAATAAACTAAAATAGCAATGCCTTAAACAAAGGTGAAAAATGGCAAAAGAAAATCTGCAAAGGATTGACAGCAATAAAAACATAAAATCTTTACTTCTTCCTTACTGCCGGTTGAAATACGGCGAGGTTTGGCAAGATCCTGTATGTGGACATAAAGTAGCATGTGCTGATGCAAGTAATGAAGAAGATATACAAACGTTAATGGATAATAACAAATCTACCCTAGCTATCCATGACCCTCCTTATAATGTTGTTGCCGGCAATAATAATAGCGATAGACTCGGCCAGGTTTCAGTAGAGAACTACATCGACTGGTGTAGGAAATGGGTTCGACATACCTGTACAATACTGAATCCCAATGCCGGCTTTTATATTTGGCTGGGAGCTGATCAAAATGCCGGTTTTCAGCCCCTTGCTGACTTTATCATTATGATGAGGCAGTTCGAGGAATTAAAAACCAGAAGTTTTATTACAATGAGAAATCAGCGTGGATACGGAACTCAAAAAAACTGGATGGCGGTCAGGCAGGAACTTCTCTACTACACAAAGGGGCAACCAAAATTCGATGTTGAAGCCGAGTATACGGACATCCCAAAAATTCTAAGAGGGTATTATAAAAAAGTTAATGGACAATTAACTGAGAACTTAGAAAGAAGCAAATCCAAAACCATCCGGGCAGGAAATGTCTGGGTGGATATTCAACAGGTATTTTACAGGATGGAGGAAAATGTACCTGGATGCTATGCACAGAAACCTTTGAAGGCAATAGAAAGAATTGTATCGGCTAGTTCAGAACACGGAGATATATTAGTTGACTTTTTTGCTCACTCTGGTACGACCTTGCTCGCTTGCGAGAAACTAAAAAGACGATGTTTCACCAACGATATCGACCCTGTGTTCGCTGAGATTACAATACGAAGGTTGGAGCATTACAGAAAAACAGGCCAAACAGGATGGCAGTTTAAGTCCCCATTTCCAGAAGTTGATATTAAACTGGATGCAGAAAAGGATGTTGACAAAAACGTAAAGGAGAAGGAGAAACTGACAGATAAAAGCCTACTTGATTATGCATCAATTACTAAGTGACAGGAAAAACGAGTGGAAAAGCTGAAAGCTGAATTGAACAACTTTATCGAAAAACTGGAAAGTTCCGATATTAAAGATGCGGTAATCCAGGCATATAAAAGGCAATATAAATTGAGTTGATTTATTTATCAGGGAAATTAAATGCCTAATGATAATAATTTTTATCAAAGTCCTCTGGTTGAGAGAAACGCCTCAATAGAGATGTGCGAGCTATTCGGGGCGCAAATGAAATTCAGTGTTTGGCGATGGCTTTGGCTGGAGCTGGCAAGGGCACAAAAAAAGCTCGGCCTAAATATTACACAAGGCCAGATAAACCAGATGGCCAGACATCTTGACGACGTTGATTTCAAAAAAGCAGCCAAGTATGAGAAAAAATTCCGCCATGATGTTGTGGCCCATATCCATACTTTTGCCGATGCGGCCCCGAAGGCAGCGCCGATTATCCATCTCGGAGCTACCAGCTGCTATGTCGGTGATAACGCAGATTTGATTATTATGCGAGAGGCCCTGCAAATCATCACCGGAAAGTTAGCGGCGGTGATTCATTCGTTAGGCAAATTCGCAAAGAAGCATCGGGAGCTTGCGACACTGGGTTATACACATTATCAGCCGGCCCAGCTAAGTACCGTCGGCAAAAGGGCAACGCTGTGGTGCTATGAGTTTGTGATGGACTTGCAGGAAATCGAGCATCGGCTTGATACACTGCTGTTTCGCGGTGTCAAAGGCACAACCGGCACGCAGGCCTCTTTTCTGGCACTTTTCGACGGCAACCATACCAAGGTTAAGCAACTCGACAAAATGGTGGCTGCGGCGTTCGGCTTCAAGAACACCTGTGCCGTCACCGGCCAGACGTACCAGCGGAAAATCGATACTATGGTAATAAACTCACTTGCCTTAATCGCACAATCAGCACATAAACTGTGCAACGACCTACGGCTGCTCGCTAATCTAAAAGAGATTGAAGAGCCATTTGAAAAAACACAGGTTGGCTCTTCAGCGATGGCATATAAAAGAAATCCGATGCGAGCAGAAAGGGTTACCGCCCTTAGTCGTTTCGTATTAAGCTTGGCTACCAACCCACCGATGACCGCTTCGGCGCAGTGGTTTGAGAGAACGCTCGATGATTCCGCCAACAGAAGAATTGTCATTCCTGAAGCATTTTTAGCCGTTGACGGGATTTTGCAAATCCTTATCAATGTCACGGGCGCGCTTGTTGTATATCCGAAAGTTATAGAGGCACACGTTACGTCGGAGCTGCCTTTTATGGCGACGGAAAATATCCTGATGGCGGCAGTTAAGGCCGGCGGCAACAGGCAGGAACTGCACGAAAAAATAAAACTCCACAGTCACGCTGCTGCGGCCCAGGTGAAAAAATTTGGCAGACCTAATGATTTAATTGGCCGGCTTAAAGCAGATGTCGCCTTTCGCAAAGTTGATTTTGATAAAGTATTAAACCCGAAAAATTACGTCGGACGGGCGCCAAAACAGGTCGATGAATTCTTAAAAAACATCGTTGAGCCAATCCGAAGAAGATATCGAAAAGAGCTAAATATAAAGGTAGACCTTAAAGTATAAAATAGTAACTCGATGCTCGATACTTGATACTCGTAAAGAAGGAAACCCGAGAATCGAGAATCGAGAATCGAGAATCGAGCAATGACCAGAGAAGAGCTCATAAAGCGGATAAAAGAAACAGCTTACCTGGAAGGTGACTTCGTACTTCGCAGCGGCAAACGAAGCAAATACTATCTCGATAAATACCTTTTCGAGACCTGCCCGGACATCTTAAAGGCCCTCGGCGAGGAATTTGCCAAACACGTAACAGATGATGTTACCATAATAGCCGGCGCCGAATTAGGCGGCGTGGCCTTAGCCGCTGCAACCGCGATGCAAACCGGCAAAAACTGGATTATCGTCCGTAACAGCAAAAAGGGCTACGGCACCGGAAAACTGATTGAGGGCATATTAAACAAAGATGATGTAGTTCTGTTAGTTGAGGACATCGCCACTACCGGCGGACAGGTACTTGAGGCGGCCAAGGTTATCACCGAAGCCGGCGCAACGGTCAAAAAAATCGTCTGCGTAGTTGACCGAAAACAGGGCGCTGAAGAAAATATCACCGAAGCCAGCTACACGTTCGAGTCCATCCTCACAAAAGACGACCTCGGCATACAAGATTAGCAAGTTTATCCGCAGTAGCCTTGGCGAAGGCGGATCAGCAAATCAATAACTTTTTTGGCGATTGTGGCTTTGGTTGCGTTCGGCAATCTTATCCATTTGCGGCCTGTCGTTTTTATCTGGACTGAAGCTTTATCAGAACCGATTACATCGGTGGTATTGGCAACTATCATATCAAGATTCTTTTCCTTCAATTTCTTTTCGGCGTTTTGCCGAAGGTTCTTATCTTCCAGCGCAAAGCCGACAATAATTCGTGACCCGTGACCCGTGGCTTCCGCCTTCGCTGAAGCTACGGCGGACAGGCGTGACTCGTTTTTGTGTTTTGCCGCCCATTTCAAGATGTCGGCTGTGGGTTTTAATTTAAGGATGATGGGTTTTCCAGCCCTTTCAATTTTTCTTTTGGCCGGTCGGGCAGGCGTGTAGTCGGCTACGGCAGCAGCCATAATCAGACAGTCATATTTTTTAAAAAATTTCTTAACAACATCGAACATCTCAGCAGCACTATCGACACCGACAAAATCTACTCCTACAGGCGGCTGTAAATCTGAAGTGCTGATAAGTGTTACCCTATGCCCTGCTTTAAAGGCCGCTTCTGCAAGTGCGTAACCCATTTTGCCGCTGCTTGCGTTGGCAATAAAGCGGACAGGGTCAATGTATTCCCGCGTTCCTCCCGCTGTGATTAAAATTCGCATCTCGTATCTCGTGAAGCGTATTTCGTATCCCGCTTCACGCCTAACACTTCACGATTTGCTCTTTCTGACTTTCGTAGCAATTTTTTCGATGGTCTTGATGATATCCTGCGGTTCGGCCATTCTGCCGATGCCCTCAGTGCCACTGGCAAGCCGGCCTTTAACAGGGCCTATCAGCCGAAAGCCCATCTGTTCTACCGTTCTGATATTGCGCTTCACGGCTGGGTTGTTCCACATATTGTTGTTCATCGCTGGCGCTAAAAGTACTGCCTTCGATTTAATCAGCTTCGTCGCTGCACAAAGGGTGGTACTCAGCAAATCATCACAGATGCCATTTGCAATTTTGCCAATGATATTCGCCGTCGCCGGTGCCACAACAACAATATCTGCCCGGTCAACTAAATCTATATGGCCGATTTTACATTCTGTGGTCGTTTTCCATAAACTGGTAAAAACAGCCGAATTAGTGACGGCCTCGAAGCTTTTTGGGCCAACAAGCTCACAGGCTGCGGCCGTCATTACCGTATTTACCCTGACACCAGCAGCGGTCAGCTTACTTGCCAAATCGACCGCTTTGTATGCAGCAATTCCACCGCTGACACCCAACAAAATATTCAGACCTTTAAGCATTTCGTAAATTTCGCCCCCCCCGTTCCTGCTTCCCGCCTCCGCGGGGACAAGCTTACCCCTTCGACCCAACTCCGCCAAAGACTTCGCCGGCGGCGAGAGGCAGGGGCAAGAAAGCACGGGGGCTCAACTACTCGTCTTCCTTGGCCATCTGGCCGGTTTGATCGTCGATAGCAATTTTGTCCTGCAGAATCTCCTGAACGACAATTTCAAGCATCGTTTTGCCCTCGGTATCCTCAATCAGAGGCCGAGCGCCCTGCAACAATTCGGACAGCCGTTTTTGAACCAGGGCCGTTAATTTGAATTTTCCCCCAACCTTGTTTATTATTTTTTCGCTCTTGAGCTCATCTATCATATTTTGTATCTCACTTTGTTAAAAATTTTTTCTTCCTCTTTTTAGCTTTTTACCCCGTTAGAAAGAAAGCTCCGTTCCTTCTCTGTAGTAAGAACTACGAAGGACGAACCTTTGGGTGGGTTTGCCCACCCGCCGTAGGCGGTATAAAAGACCCGCCCGAGCTTTCTAACGGGGTTTACCTTTTTCACGCTTTGCGTTTTCGATAATCTGCACACACTCCTTTACCGCCTGCTGCAAATCATCATTTATGACCATGTTATCATAATATCGCCAGGCAGCAGCGATTTCAGTCCCTGCCTCTTCGAGTCTTTCTTCTGCGGCCTCGGAGCTGTCTCTTGCTCTATGATTCATACGCTCGGCTAATTCTTTGTGAGTCGTCGGCAAAATAAAAATCATTATCGCATCCGGATATATTGCCTTCGTCTGTTTGGCTCCCTGAACGTCGATTTCCAAAATAACAGTATTGCCAGCGGCCAGTGCCTCTTCAATCTTGTCCCTGGGTGTTCCGTACAAATGGCCAAACACCTCAGCATATTCCAGCAGTAAGCCCTTTTTGATACGCTGCTGAAATTCCTCATCCGATATAAACCAATAATCCCGGCCATCAACTTCAGCATTGCTCCTCGGTCGTGTAGTAACAGAGGTGCTAATAGAAGCATCTTTTAACCGCTTAACGAGCTCTTTGCAGATGGTGCTCTTTCCGACGCCCGATGGGCCGCTGATTATCACCACCTCAGGATTTTTGTTTTCGCTCTGATTCATTCTCAGGTCAAAACCTGCGGTAAAACCGTCCATCCTCCGTAGAAGACATACTTCGGAGGACAAGCAGGTTAAGAGCCTATCCTAATAACTCAGTCTATTGCGGCCGTGCTGCGCACTTGGCGCAGCAGGTTGGGATTCACAATGATACCCACTAATCCAACATCGATAGACTGCTATCTCTCACTCTACATTCTGAACCTGCTCTTTAATCCGATCAACCTGACATTTTATATCAATCACACAGCGGATAATCTCAACATCATAGGCCTTACTGGCAATGGTATTGGCTTCTCTGAGCATCTCCTGGCTTATAAAGTCCAACCTTCGACCTACCTGTCCCTTCGCCCGACAGTTTTCAGCAAACTGCTGAAGATGCGAATCCAGCCGAGCAATCTCCTCAGATATATCAGACCTGTCAGCAAAAATAGCCACTTCTCTTGCAAGCGTTTCTTCATTTAATTTCAGTTTTGCGCCCGCAAGCAACTCATCAGTCCTTTTCTTTAGCTTCTTTGCATAACTTCGCAGAACCGGCACACTTCGAGCACGTATTCGCTCAAGGTCTTTCTTTATTGCCTTGCAGTATCTGTCCAAATCCGCTTCGAGAGCATTTCCTTCGGCGGCCCTCATCTGTTTTAGCATCTCTATGGCTTTCCGGCTAATTTCCAAAACCTTCTTCCTGATACGCTCCGCTGCATCTTTGCCGGGCGATGTTGGCCGAATAATCCCGGGCAGGCTCAACAAGTTACTAATATCAATCGTCCCACTAATGCCAGCCGAAGACCCGACCCTGCTCAATTTCTCTACAACCGCCTGCAAGGCCGCCTCATCGATATTAAAGAGCACATTCGCAGATATATCTTTGAGCCGAAGCACGTAATTGACTGTACCACGTGACAAATTCTTTCGCAGAAGCCTTTCAATATCCTCATCAAGAAATGCAACCGCTTCCGGTAATCTCACAATAGCCTTGAAGTAACGATTATTAACCGCCTTAACCTCAACGGCGTAACTTACACCGTTAATCTCCCCCTGTGCTTCGCCATATCCGGTCATACTGTTTATCATAGCGTTACACCTTCAATTCGCATTGCGTGTTTCTCTCCACACGACACATAGCGCACGACGAGATTAGCCACCAGGTAAATCCGCGTCACCACCTTCGTCGGCATCGGGGGCAACAGAAGGAATTTCCTGCAGCGGCTGCTCCATCTCTGCCGGCGGTTGCTGCCGAACTGGCTGCGTCTGCCCGGCAGGCTGGGCTGCGTCAAATTCAACAGTAGGGCCTGGTTTATAAAATTTAGCCAACATAATCGCAAGAATCAGAAATGCGCTCACCAGCACTATCGTCACCCAGGTCAGAAAATCTCCCGTTTTGGAACCCAAAATACCACTCGCCGCACCTCCGGTAAAGGCCGCACTCAAACCGCCACCTCTACCCTTCTGAATCAGCGCCACGGAGCAAATAACGAAAAGGACGGCAAATAACTTTATAATTAAACCTGCTGCCAAAAATGGAAAAATAGTCATATCTTCCCCTTACAAATCCTTTTACCGCCGAGCTCGCAGAGGAAATTCTGTCACCAAGACACGAAGGCACAAAGAAAAAAATCATATCAAAATCTCGGTGTTTTAGTGCCTCGGCAGCAAAAACTACAAATTTCTGCGTTCTCTGCGGTCAATTTTTTACGTTTCCCCTTATACTGCCGCCTGAATTATCGCGAGAAAATCATCGGCGTTCAAACTTGCGCCTCCGACCAACAGGCCATCTATATCCTGCTCACGCATCAAATCTGCGGTATTTTGGGGTTTCACTGAGCCACCATAAAGAATACACATCTGCCCTGCTATCCGGTCATCATACATCTCGGCAAGCAGTCTTCGTATAAAATCGTGCACCTCTTGTGCCTGCTGGGGCGTCGCAGTGCGGCCTGTTCCAATGGCCCAGACCGGCTCATAAGCTACGGTTACCGCCAAGACCTTTTCGGCACCTAAGCCGGCCAACCCATTTCTCATCTGCCGGGTTACTACCTCTTCTGTTTGCGAGGCCTCACGTTCAGCAAGGAGCTCACCCACACACAATATCGGCAAAAGCCCGCCAGAGACAGCAGCAGCAACTTTCTTATTTATCAGCTCATCCGGCTCACCGATTACGTGGCGGCGCTCCGAATGCCCACATAAAACATAAGTGCAGCCGACATCTTTTAGCATTAACGCACTTATCTCTCCGGTAAAAGCCCCTTTCGACTCAAAGTAAATATCCTGAGCCCCAACAGCAATATTCGATGAGCGAAGGTTATTAGTCACAGGTCCCAGATAAACAAAGGGCGGACAAACCGCTACGGTAACCTTATCCGACGCTATACCCATAGAACCGCTCGCAATACGCTCAGCCAGCTCGACGCTGCTGCGGCTATCGGTATTCATCTTCCAGTTGCCAGCTACAAATGGCTTGCTCATAAAATTCTCCTAAAACTTGTGCCCCGTCGCTCGTATCTCGTCGCCCGGGTAACGAGTCACGGGCGACTAACGACGATTAAAGCAGCTCCGTCGCTCTGGGGAAACTGCCCAATACCGAAAGCTGCAAACAATGCTTACCGGCCTCTTCTAATCCTTCCTGGACATGTTCGTCTGTCCTGTGTCCTATGAAATCTACGAAGAAATAATACTCCCACTGCCTTTTCTTGCTGGGCCTGGATTCTATATTTGTCAGATTAATATTGTATCGCTTGAAAACATCCAGTACATCAGCCAGAGCGCCGGCCTTATGAGCGGTACTAAATAATATAGCGGTCTTATCTTCGCCTGTTGGCCTTGCATCTTCGCGGCTGATTACCAGAAATCTGGTTATATTATTCGGGATATCCTCGATATTTTCGCAAACAATTCTAAGCCCATACAACTCCGCAGCAACCTTAGAGCCAATCGCTGCAGCATTCGGCTCGCCGGCACTCATCTGCGCCGCCCTGGCAGTAGAGGCAACAGAAATAGTTTGCGCTTCCTTAAAAGTAGCACTTAGCCAGTTACGACACTGGGCGAAAACCTCGGGCTTGGAGTAAATCGTTTTAATTTCCGCCAGCGAACAATTTGCCAAAAGACTATGATGAATCGCCATCAGAACCTCGGCGCAAACCTTCACATCCGAATCTATCAGTGCATCAAGCGTCTCAATCACACCTCCGCCCGCGGTGTTCTCTATCGGCACAACACCCAAATCACAATGGCCTTTGCTGACTTCATCAAAGATACTTTTGATATCCGCCAACGGCTCATATTCAACACTCTGGCCGAACTTCAGCATTGCAGCGGTGTGGCTGAAACTGCCACCAGGACCCAGATAGCCAATTCGTAACGGCCTTTCCAGCACAAAAGAGCCGCTCATCAACTCACGCCAAATAGCTACGAGACACCTGTCCGGCAGCGGGCCCTTATTGGCCTCTGTAAGCTTGGCAAAGACCTCTTTTTCCCGGTCCGGCGCATAAACAGGCTTATCAGTTTCGCTCTTGAGCTTGCCTATCTCTATGACAACCTGCGCACGCTCATTGAGCAACCGCACAAGCTGATGGTCAAGCTCATCTATTCGCTTTCTTAGGTCCTCAATAGACATATATCAAAACCAAAAAAATAGAATAATACCGTCGTGGACAAATCTTCGCCGCCGGCTACTGCTGGCCTTTTTTCATAAAAACCATTATATTTAACAAATATTTGCTCTTGCGTCAATGAATTTGGCTATAGAATAATATTTTGGCGCCGAATTACAGGTAAAAAATGGAAAAAGTGACAAAATACACGATTTTTAAGACCAGATGGGGTCATTTCGGCCTTGCCTGCTGCGACAGCCTGCTGCGACGGTGCGCTAGCACGGCGAGTGCGTCAGCACGGCGAGCCGGCACGGCTCGACTGTCTTCGGCCTTGAGACTCAGACCCGAAAGGAGTCCGTCGAAATCCGAATACGGGCTGTTGCGAACCTGCCTTCCGCTCAGCAATCCGGAAAAGGTCAAATATCGGCTTTTAATTAATTCGCAAGTTCATCGATTCGAGAAAGGGCTTTTCAAAACAGTTCAGGACCAAATAACCGCTTATTTTGAAGGTGCTTGCGTAAACTTTAGTACGGAATTCAGCCACCAAGACACAAAGTCACAAAGAAATCAAATATATAAAGAAAAAACTTCGAGTCTTGGTGCCTTCGTGGCTAAAAATACGGATATTCCCATTGTGCTTGATGGCCTCAGCGATTTTTGCAGCTCGGTTTTAACCGCCTGCAGAAACATAAGATTCGGCGAGGTGGTAACTTATTCGGCCTTAGCGAAAAAATTAGGCAGACCCGCTGCGAGCCGAGCGGTAGGCAATGCACTGGCTCAAAACCCACTGCCACTGATTATTCCCTGCCATCGTGTAATCCGCAGCGATGGCCAAATCGGCGGATTCTCTGCTCCAGGCGGAATGAGTACAAAAGCAAAGCTGCTCAAACACGAACAACAGGCGTTAAGGGACTCTAAAATTAACTAAACCAATTTGATTCCATATAAGACCAATTTACCCCGTTAGAAAAAAAGCTCCGCCCTTTGGTCACGCCAGGCGTATGGCGGATGAAAAATACATAGCGGGGAGTAAAAGCCCCACTTGAGCTTTCTAACGGGGTTTACTCCATGTGTACGACGCGATTTTGTCGGTCCGCGTCAAGACTTGCTTTTTTGATAATGTCGTAGAGCCGACGTGGTCTTCTTATCTTTTCAAAGACAAACTCCGGGTCTGTTTTGTCAGTTGTAATCAGACCCACAGTGCCGATACCAAAAATACAATCAAATATGCTCCTGCGCATCTTCAGGTCAATTACGCGGAACATATCTAAATTGTCAACCCTTCGGTCTAAAATGCCCCTGCTCCACTCAACCCTCTCAGGCGTAACCTCATAATAGGTCATTTTAAGCTTGACCATCCTGAGCAATAATATAAGAGCAACAACGACAATAAGACCTATACCGGCTATAACCCTGTACTGGCCAATCATCAAAATCTGGACTTCGGTTAGCTGAAGATTCAGTGGACGGGCCAACATAGTTTCAAGCGGAAATTTTATTACAAGAGCCGCCAAAATAATAAAAAACATTCCCTTTATTACCGTGCCAGCCATTCCAAACAAAGACGGCCTGCCTGCAAACATAACTACATCATCCGTTTTTTCATCTTCGTCGGCCTGAGAATCCGGCCCTGAGCCGGCCTCCAGGGCCTTTGCCTTTTTGCTGTTAAGAAATTCCCCACAGAATCGACACTTTATGGCGCGGGCTTGAATCGTCTCGGCACAAAATGGACACTGCTTTGTTTGCAACTCAAGCACTTTCATACGACTTATATCGGAAATATCCAGCGAATTTGAGCAGCAGATTCCTCATTCTTATTGACAGACAAGCTCAAGGTGATTAACTTTCCCGTCCTATCAATAATTCCAGCCAAAATGATTATTTTATCGAAATTTTTACCAAGTCCGGCAACTCCTTAATCGACGTAAGCGCTTATTTTCAAAGAAGTTACCGGAAAAGCACCCCCAATGTGCCCTTTCAGGCAAAATTTTTTATAAAAATATGTAAAAAATACTTGACATAATGTACGATATACTATACATTATGTATAGTATAACTTACATAAACAAAATGGTGTTTGAAAAGGAAAAATATTATGAATAGAGCACAGAAAATAGCCCGGTTCAGTTTGATTGTAGTACTGATAGCACTAACCCTTAGCGCAATAGCGGTTTGTGCGCTTTACTTCGTCGTTGGTCTGCCGATACGACGTGCGCTTGGTGGGTTTGCATTTATAAGCGTTGTCGGACTTTGTGGCCTTTCGCCTGTCCTATTCCGGAAGGAAAAGGGGCAAGTCGAGTTTGATGAACGTGACCTTTTGATTCATAAAAAGGCATCGCTGGCAGCATACTCGATTTTTTGGCTTCTTTTTGTAGCTGCCTGTATGGTTCCATTTTTTATCTTGGGGCCGAAGGGGACAATTTCTGTCAAATATCTGCCGGCGATGGTGTTTGGAGGTATGGTCACAGTGATGCTTGTGCAATCGATAGTAACGCTTGAGGAGTACGGCTGGAGAGGTAAAGGAGAAAAATCATGAACAGTGCACAAAAATTCGCATGGTCCAATTTAATCATAATAGGAATAACTCTCACGCTTAGCGGGACGATAACTCTTTTGTTCGCTCCACAGCACGGGATTCCACTTATAGGGTTGTTGGGGCTTGTGGGCATATCGAGCGCGGTTTTTCGGAAAAGACGACGCCGAGGCGGGATAAATTTTGACGAGCGTGACCGTTTGATTTACGAAAGGTCTCTTACTGCTGCACATTTGGTTTTTTGGCCTTTCTTTGTCGCCGCCTGTATGCTTCCGTGGCTTGTTTTCAGGTCGAGCGGCTCTGTCCCTGTTTATATGCTACCCATGATACTTGGTGGTGGAGGTGTAATTGCAATTGTGGTGCAATCTTTGGCAATTCTCCTCCAGTACGGCTGGAGGGACAAAGATGGCGACAAATGAATTAAAGAACCAGATTCGTCGGCTGCGTTTTGAAAACGGCGAGATGACCCAGCAGCAATTGGCTGACAAAACGGGCGTAACCCGCCAGACAATCCTTGCCATCGAAGCCGGCAAATATGCTCCGTCGCTGCCTCTGGCCTTTAGAATAGCTAAAACCTTCGGCGTACCAATAGAGGCCGTATTTCAATATGAAGACAAGCCAGCCAAAAATACCCGCCAAACGAACGGTGGGCAGGCGGCGGACAAGGACTCTTAAGCCAACATTTCCGACACTATTTCGACATTTCAAATCGTGGCGCAATTCTGATATAATCCTGATTTGTAATCGGTGAATGGTAATGGTTCGACTTTGCTCACCATCTTGAGCTTGTCGAAAGACTGGTGAATGGTAGGTTTGATAAGAACTTATGGCACTGCCGGTAATAGCGATAATTGGTCGGCCTAATGTGGGCAAAAGCAGTCTCTTAAACGCCTTGGCTGGTGAGAGAATCAGCATCGTTGAGCCAACAGCGGGCGTTACAAGAGACCGGGTGAGCACCATCATCGAACGAAACGATAAATACTTCGAGCTTGTCGATACCGGCGGATACGGTCTGCTCGACAACGAGCAACTAAAAGAGCATATCGAGCAGCAAATCCGCCATGCGATTGAATCGGCAAATCTCGCTGTATTTATGGTGGATATACGCGATGGGCTTATGCCGTTAGACAAAGAGATAGGGCGGCTTCTGCACAAAGAAGAATTAGATGTAATAGGTGTTGCCAACAAAGCGGATACGGCCAGGATGTTTTTTGCGGCGAGTGAATTTATCAAGCTTGGCTTTGGAGATTTCTTGTGCGTCTCAGCAAAGAACAACCTCAACAAAGCTGTTTTGCTGGACAAAATCTTTGACAAACTGGCTGATATAAAATCGGCCAAGCCGGCAGAGCCGGCAATGAAGCTCGCAATAGTAGGCAAGCGCAACGCCGGCAAAAGCACCCTTGTAAACGCTATGGTCGGCTCCGAGAGGGTAATTGTCAGCGAGACGCCGGGTACTACAAGAGATGCGGTGGACGTGCGGTTTGAAAAAGACGGTAAGACCATTATTGCTATTGACACAGCGGGGATAAGAAAAAAGAGCAAGATAGCCGACAGCATTGAGTTTTACAGCTACGTCCGAGCGACGCAGTCTATACGTCGGGCTGACGTGGTGCTGCTTTTGATTGATGCGACAGTGCCGGTTTCACAGGTTGATAAAAAAATAGCCAGATTCATCGCCGAGGAATACAAAAGCTGCATTATAGTTGTAAATAAATGGGACCTTGCAAAAGATACGGCTGCCACAGGTGACTATGAGCAGTATTTAATAAAACTACTACCGGGCTTAAAATATGTACCCATAGCTTTTACAACTGCAACAGAGTCAAAGAATGTTCAGAGCGTCCTGGATTTGGCGGCAGAAATTTTCAAACAGACAACAACACGGATACCTACTGTGAAATTGAATAAGGCCTTTGAAATCATAAAGCAGGAAAAAGTCGTTGCAGCTAAACACAAAGCCGGCCTGCCTAAGATTTACTATGCCACTCAAATTGCGACAAGACCGATTACGATACTTATGTTCGTAAATAAGCCGGAGCTATTCGAAGAAAACTATCGTAGATTTATTATAAACAGATTACGGGAGCTTTTGCCGATACAAGAAGTGCCGGTACGATTGTTGGCCCGGTCGCATAGAAGGCAGTGACTAGCGCAGGTTTTACTAAGGAGTCAAACAAATGAATTCTCTGCTTGTTGCAGGAGTTTCGGGTTTTTTGCTACTTTTGGGGTACATTTTCTACAGCCGAAAGGTTAAACAGTGGATAGGACTCGATGACAGCGAAACTCCGCCATCCATTGAAATGAACGATGGAGTTGACTATGTTCCAGCCAAGCACTGGACTATCCTGTTCGGGCATCATTTTGCCTCTATCGCAGGCGCTGCGCCAATAATAGGACCCGTAATCGCCTGCCTGTATTGGGGATGGCTGCCTGCTGTTATCTGGATTGTAGTCGGCGGAGTCCTCTTCGGAGCGGTACACGACTTCACGACACTTGTGCTGTCAGTGCGACACAAGGGCAAATCAATCACCACCATTACAGAATCCGTAATGGGAAAAACAAGCAAAATCCTCTTCAGCATATTTGCCTTTTTAACTCTTATCCTCGTGGTTGCGGTCTTTGCCGCGGTGGCAGGCAAGACTCTGACAACTACTCCTGAGGTCGTGATTCCCACCTTCGGGCTTGTAATCGTCGCTCTTTTTGTCGGGGTCCTGATGTACCGTATTCAGTTGAACATATTAGTATGCTCGTTAATTGGAGTAATACTGTTGCTTGGGCTGATTATTGCCGGATACTATATTCCAATTGAACTGCCTGTCAAAAATGCTGAAAGATGGTGGACTGTAATACTACTTGTCTATGGTATGATTGCATCCGTAACACCCGTAACTATGCTTCTTCAACCAAGAGATTACCTTGCCGGTGCAGTACTGTATCTGGGGATGTTCTTTGGACTTTTGGGCATCATTCTTACCAGGCCTGATATGAAAGCCCCCAGCGTTATTTCTTTTTCCACCAGCAGAGGATGGATGTGGCCTATGCTGCTTGTTACCATCGCATGTGGTGCCATATCCGGCTTCCACAGTTTGGTCGCAAGCGGTACCACATCAAAACAGCTTCCTCGCATGCGTGACGCCCGCGTTATTGGCTACGGAGCTATGATTATGGAAAGCGCCCTTGCAGTTATGGCTGTCATAGCAGTGTCAGCGGGCCTATACTGGAAAAGCGCTCCTGACGGAACGGACGGCCTCGTATATCAAACACTTTTCAAAGAGGGCGGCTGGATAAAAGCCTTCGGAGCCGGATACGGACAGCTAACAAAGGTCTTTTTCGCCGGTTTCGGAGCACTTATAGGCATAACTATGCTCAAGACATTTATTATGACAACCCTCGATACGGCAACCAGGATAACCCGCTATATATGCAATGAACTTTTTGGTGAGACATTCGGCATACCGTTTATGAAAAATAAATATGTCGCCGTGTTACTTGTCGGCGTCCTGTCAGGTGCCCTGGCATTAGGCAACTGGCAAGCCATCTGGCCGGTATTCGGCGCTGCGAACCAGCTAATTGCCAGTGTTGTTCTTATTGTTGCAAGTGTGTATCTTTTGCTCCGTAAGCGCAGGTTTCTCTTCACAGCCATTCCGGCTGTCATAATGCTCGTGACTACAATCGGCGCCTTAGTCTACAATACGTACGGGTTTGTTTCTGCAGCGAAGCCCAACATTATGCTTGCTACAATAGACGTGATACTCATAATTCTTGCGATATTCCTTGCCTATACGGCCTTGGTCACCATCATAAAGACAAGAAAGATCATTCCCGATAGAGCGCAACAGAATTAAACTGAAGAGACCAAGCGCCGCCCACCAAGAACAAGACTGAGGTCTTGTTGGAATCGAAGCGACAAATATCGTGCTGGCGCTGCGGATGAAGGCTGAGGCGGTGTTCGCTTTCTTCAGCACCAGAAAAGCCTACTCAGGCTCAGGAGATATAGGTACCAGCTTAAACCGGGCCTGCACAGGAGTCTGATTCAGTACGAGCTCCTCCCTGCTAATGAACTCTTCAGGGAAATTGTAAACGATTTCTCTTCGACACTCCTCGTTCTTGATATCCTTGTCGTCGATTTCCAATATGACCTGATATCGCATACTCTCATAAGCCTGCTTTGCCTCAGGGGTAGCCCTGACAGCAATAGGGCTTATCACTTCATTCAAATTAGTTACCTGTACTTTATATTTACCCTGGAGATTTTCGCTTACGGACAACCCCAACGTTGCGGTTGTTATAGTGTAATCCTTCAGTCGCTCTTCAGCCGGTGGCATTTTGATTTCCACTGGGTTAGCAGCCTTTCGGTTCTGCCCACCGGGTAATTCAATGTAAGGTATTTTTTCGATAGCCAAGAGTCTCGCCTGGTTAATTTCTCTCGGTGCCAACAGAAGATTTGCAATAAGCTTCTCACCCTGCCAATCTTCAGGCACAAACATATCAACTTTTGACGGTTCGATACTTTCAGCTTTTAGAGGAATTCTGCTCTCATCAAAACATTGAACGGTCAAAGACCTTTTAACCAGTTTAACGAGGTTAACGATGACATTTTCCGGCTCACAGGTTTCAACAATAAGACCGTGTTTTTTTATCTGGTCGCTTTTTCTTAAGAAAGCTGGTATGTTAAGAGGGTGGGCTCCGGGTTCAGTCATTGCTTCGGCTTGAGGGTCTAAAAAGAATTCAAACTCCAACAAACCAACGTTTAACTCTCGTCTGACATCGGCTATTTTTGACGCCGGGCCTTTTAACACAACATTGCCAATAGAAAAGGATGACAGGTACTCGTCAGTGAAACTCACCAGGAGACTACGGTCGGTGGATTTAGCAACTTTTATAGTAACATCGGAAACAGAGTGCTTTTCGTCCAGCGCCAGGTCCGCCCAGACCCATATCAAGACCGTAATGAAAATCACAATTGCTATTTTGCCATATTTGATATTTTTAAACACCTTTCGAGGCATTATGTCCTTCCCGGTTCATTTATAGGAACGCACTTGCAAGATATTTTCTTAATTTGGATTCGTCTATATCCCTGAAAAGTCTCCCATTTTTAGCCACAGAAATGGTGCCGGTCTGCTCACTAACTACCAAACAAGTGGCATCTGAGCCAGAGGTTATGCCTATGGCAGCACGATGACGAGAGCCGAGTTCAACACTATAGCCGGCTGCCTCAGCTAAAGGCAACTGGACGCTGGCGGCAACTACTCTATCGCCTCGCACTATAACAGCCATATCGTGAAGGGCAGTGCCGGGGTGGAATATAGTCTTAAGCAGCTCGGCTGTAACCTTGGCATCGATTCGAACACCGGTTTCTATAAATTCACCTAATGCTACCCGCCTTTCAATAACAATAATGGCTCCAATCCGGGCGGCTGAAAGTCCGGTTACAGCGGTAATGAGCTCTTCTATGGTCCTTGAGAGCTGATGAGATGAGCCCACCCAGAAACGTGGCTGACCTATCCGCATAAGGACCCTTCGAATCTCCGGCTGAAAAGCTGCAACGGCAACAATCAAAACCGCAATCAAAAAACCTTTATAAAGATACTGAAGCCGAAGAAATTCCAGCCGCTCAACGACCAAATTTAAGATAAGAACGCCGGCAACAAGAATGAATATAACACCCCGGAATAACCTTTCGCCGCGAGTGCCTTCGAGGAAGTCCACAACCCAATAAACCACCAGGCCGATAAGAAACAACTCAATTGCAACTATCCACCCGCTGTATCCGGCCACCCGATTAAGATAATCAATAAGCGTTTGCATAGCTCAATTCCCTTTGTTCTCGCCGTGCCGGACAACCCTTCGACTTTGCTCAGGACGGCGAGCTTGTCGAACCGCAAGTCAGCAGCCCGCTTTTTTAATTGTATCTGCCACCAGTCTTACAGTCAACCCCGTTGGAAATTTCCCTTTTTGCCCCGTAACATTGCCAGGAGCTCCTCCTATGCCACGGGATTTGTATTATATTATCACCTTGCGCCAAAATTTTCAACGGGGTCAACGCAAAAAACTTATTCAGACACTGCACTACAGGAGTGAGCAAAATCCTGGTCATGTTTCGTGGCATTGCCCAAAACGCAAATGTAAAATTTTGACACCATTACTATCTTCGTATATAATTATAACACTCGTTATCCGTTGAAAAATGGGGAAGAAATAGAACTGATTCTTGGAGTAAGGTCATGAAATCCGACAGAATTAGCAGGGTAATACAGATATTGACGACATTACAATCAGGAAAAAACTACGCCGTTAGCGATTTGTCGAAAATATTTGGAACAAGCCGGCGGACGATATTCCGTGACCTTAAAGAGCTGCAGGCAATTGGCGTGCCATATCGCTATGATACCAAGAGCGGCGGCTATGCTATAGGGCCGGATTTTTTCCTGCCACCAATAGATTTGAATCTGCAAGAGGCGCTGAGCTTGCTTATACTGGTTCACAAGGCACGCAACCAGATACAACTGCCATTTAAGAATTCGGCGCTCCTGGCGGCTTTGAAAATCGAAAACAATCTGCCTGTCAAAATCAGGCAATCCTGTAATACGGCGCTGCGAAATATTTCCGCCAGAGCTACTGCCCAGGCCCCAATCCTCCAGGAAGCCGGGCTCGATAAAACATTCTCACAACTTCAAAAAGCCATCATAAATAAACGCAAAGTAAACATCCGTTACCAATCACTGTTCGAAGGCAAAATCATCGACGTTGAGCTGCATCCTTATCATTTATTCTACAACTGCCGGGCGTGGTACGTGCTGGGCCACTCCAGCTTGCACAAAAGCACCCGCGCCTTTAAGCTTAACCGCATCAAAGAATTAAAAATCACAGAGAAATGCTTTCTGGGTGGAGAGAATTTTGATTTGTACGATTACCTCGGCAGGGCCTGGTCAATGATACCGGAAGGGCGAATCTACAATATCAAACTGCGGTTTCTTCCTAAAGTAGCTAATAACGTCACAGAGGTACAATGGCACAGCACGCAAAAAGTTACCCATAACAGCGATGGTTCAGCCATTATGGAGTTTCGTGTTGACGGCATAGGCGAGATAAGCTGGTGGATACTCAGCTATGGCGACCATGTACAAGTGCTCGCACCAAAAGCACTTCGCAAAAGAGTTCTTGAAATGGCTAAAAATATGATTAAGCTCAACGAGAAGCTTTGACTCGAAAAAGTGTGAAGTGCCTAAAGTGTAAAGTGCCTAAAGTTATGGATTATTCTTAACTTTAGCTCACTTCTATTCTATTTCTGAGACAGGCCTGATTCCCGATAATTTCCTTGAAATATTAGCCGATTTTATGTAGAGTAAACCCCGTTAGAAAAAACTCCGTTCTTCGGGCGGGGTTAAAGCCCCACCCAAGCTTCCTAACGGGGTAAACACAGACTCACAAGAAGCAATTGTGCTTGGTTAGCTTTTTGCCAACGTAGCTCAACGGTAGAGCTCTGGTTTTGTAAACCAGGGGTTGTCGGTTCAAATCCGACCGTTGGCTTTGCAAATCCCTAAAGAACAAGAACTTAATATTTTCCAGAAAAATCGCTGACGATGCCGGAACCCACCTCCGCCCTTCTGATGACTCTCGGCGCAACTATCCTTACCTTACACCGCAAAAAACGATAGGTCACAGGCAGTACGTAGCTTCGGTGGGTAAACCGGCCTCCGTAGTGATGTTAGCATTTGGTAGGTTGATGTTGAGAAGAAGGAATAAAGTGCATAAATCATAAGAGCATAAAGGCGGATAGAAATCCTAATATCCACTACCCATTCAGTGCGGAGCGGATGATTTGTGCGCGAAGGGCATCTCTGTGAGTTGAATCGAGCGGCTTTCCATAATTTAACTGCAGGTGCGCCGGCAAAGTCAGCATAAACAGCCGATTGATAGTCGCAATGGAAAGGGTCTGTTTTCCATCAGCGCCGCTGAGCCGGGAGAGCCGGTCGAGCGCAGGAGTTGAGGCCCCCATACGTTCGTGCATATTTAAGCCTAATCGTAAGTGGCTCAGCAAAAACAATGCTTCATGCGAACTTATCAAATGGGCGCTTTGTAACAGGGCCATTGCACGAGAGATTTTGTCGTTGAGAAGGTCGGCATCTTTGGAGAGCAGTCGGGCCCTGGCAGCATTTTCATATTCGACTATTTCAGGGATAATAGAGTTTTCAAATTGCGAGACGATATCCTTTTCTGAAATACCGAGCGTAACCTGATTGGAGAGCTGATAGAAATCGCTTGCCGCCTCGGTGCCCTCGCCGAACAGACCGCGTACTGCCAAGTTCATATCCTTAGTAGCGTGAAGGAACTTTTCTATCTGGCCCGTCATCTTCAGGGCCGGTAAGTGCAGCATTACCGAGACCCGAATTGCAGTACCGAGGTTTGTGGGACAGGCAGTTAAATACCCGTAACGAGGACTAAAGGCATAATCGACCTTTTGCTCTACCATATCATCGATATTGCTTATCTGCTCGAAACATTGAGAGAGCTGACATCCGGCTTTTAACACCTGCAGCCGCAAGTGGTCTTCTTCGTTAATCATAGCAGTGAAAAATTCCTTATGAGCGATGACGGCCCCTCGCGGGCCCTTGCCAAAGGCGTGATGACGGCTGATAAGATGACGTTCTACCAGCAGATGACGATTTAAGGTCGGTGCTTTGTCCACGCTTATATAGAATACCTTGTCGCCAAGGTCCAGCGACATCAGAACATCTTTTAGCTTATTGAGTATTTCGGACTTTTCGGAAGTTGAGCAGTGACTGAGGAATTTATAGCGGGCGAGGTTTCTGGCCAGGCGAATTCGTGATGATATAACGATATCCGACAACGGCCCGGAGCCGCCAAACCATTCGTTTATATCATTGCTTATGTCAGTAAGTTTCATATCTAATAGGGTCAAAACCTGCGGTAAAACCGCTCGTCGGGGCGAAGGCGCCGTAGCACGGCAGGCTAAATATTTTGTTTCGACATTTACTTTTCGATTTTATTTATTTTGTCTCGCAATTTTGCGGCCAGCTCATAGTCTTCGCTTTGCACCGCAGTTTCGAGCTGTTGATGCAGGTTTAAGAGCTCTACCTGCTTTTTCGTATCCTTTGGTGTTTTTGATGGGAGCTTGCCACAGTGGGTTGTTTTGCCATTGTGTGCTTTTTCGATAAGCGGCAGCAGCGACTTCTCAAAAACCTCATAATCGTAGGGACAGCCTAAGACCGCCTCTTTTCTGAATTGAGCTAATGTAAAGCCGCAGTGCGGGCACTGAACCTGCTGTGCTGAGCGGCTGGACAACTCATCGTCCGACGGCTGGGCGGCAAGCAGGCCGCTGAGCAATTCATTTACAGGGATATGGCTCTTGACGGCTATGCCCTGCTCGGCGGCGCACTGCTCGCAAATGTGCATTTCTGCTCGCTTGCCGTCTGTAATCTCGGTCAGATGAATAGTCGCATCATTCTTGTTACAAATCTGACATTGCATAATTATTTCGGTCCTCAATACTCACAGAAATAAACGAGCACCCCATTCTATTGCCTTATTATATCAAAAGTCAACTGGAATTGCAAACTATTGTATTATCCTTCCACAATATCGTCAAAATTATGAGCTTTCTACAGGAACTAACTTACTCAAACTGACCGATTAAGGTTTGAGCAAGCAGAACCCCACGTAAGGATTCCCGCCCAAAGGGCGGAGCCTTCTTTCTAACGGGGCGAACGGGAAATTTCAACCGGGAGCACTATAAAAACCTTATTTTTGTTCGGCCGATTCATCCCGGGAGAACATTGCTGAACAGCCCGGCTCTTCGACAACCCTGACGCTTTGGAGTATAACGGCTTTAGGCAGTTTATTTCGCAGCTTTTCATATATATATCCGGCTACGTTTTCTGCCGATGAGTTGTTCTTCTTAAAATAATCGATGCTGTCTAACGTCGTATTATCAAACTCGGCCACGATGCTGCAAAGCTGCTTCTCAAGCCGGCTGAAATCCATCACAAGCCCCATACTGTTGAGCGAGTTTGAGCCGACATCCGCGGTAACCGACCAGTTATGATGGTGCTCAGGTTCTTTCGAGTCATCCGGTAAGGCCAATCGATGCGATGCCCAAAAGTGCGTTTCAACACTAATTGTAAACATATCGATTCTCGTTTCTCGACGCTCGTTTTTTGTTTCTACGAGTATCCAGCATCGAGCATCAAGTATCCCTTTTAATTTTTACTTTTTAAGTCTTTGCTTCAGGCGCTTATGGACGTTTTCCGGAATTAAGCTCGACAGGTCCCCGCCCAGAGAAGCCACTTCACGTATCAACGTCGAACTTGTGAATCCATACTGCTCACTTGTCATAACAAAGACGGTTTCTATTCCGGCCACAGCCCGATTTGTCATAGCAAGCTGGAACTCGTACTGAACGTCGGTAAGAGAACGCAGGCCTCGCAGGATGACATCTGCCTTTTTTTTGGCGGCGTATTCGACCGTCAACACATCGAAGCTCTCGACCAAGACACCGGCCATCTGCCTTTGACGAACGATTTCTTCTATCATCTCCACCCGTTCTTCCGGGGCGAAGAGCTGGTTTTTGACTGGGCTTTTCCCGACAGCGATTATAAGCTCGTCAAAGAGCTTCATACCACGCTCGATAACATCGAGATGGCCGTTTGTAATCGGGTCAAACGAGCCGGGAAAAACCGCCCTTACAAATTTTCGACCCATCAGCACACTCCTTTCTCATTGCTCGTCGAGTATAAGAATTCAATTCATGGGCAGTTATTATACCGGGTTTGACAGACACAATCAAAGACTTATTCTTTTTCGCAGGTGATTATCCGGCTTTATTCGGATTGTTTTTTTTCTTTGTTGAGCGTAACGGGGATGTCAAGCCAGAAGGTTGAGCCCTTTTCGAGCTCACTTTCCAGGCCGATACTTCCTGCGAGCATAGTGGCCAATTCCTTGCTGATGGTAAGGCCCAGACCGCTGCCGTCCGATTGACGGGTTAGAGAACCATCGGCCTGTCGGAACTTTTCAAAAATCTTTTCCTTATCAGGGTCGGCGATACCACAGCCGGTATCGGTAACCGCAATGTGAACCATATTTTCTTCGAGCATCCGTGCTCGAACTTCGATTCTGCCCTGCTCTGGTGTGAATTTCACCGCATTGCTGAGAAAATTGTAAAGTATCTGCTGGACCTTGCTGACATCGGTCGAAAGGGTTGGAACATCATCGTCGATAAGAAGCTTGACTTTGATTTTCTTTTCCTTCGTCTGCAGAGAGAATTGTGCAATGATGTCTTTAATAAGCCCTTTTATAGATGTTTGTCCAATATTTAGCTGGATTTTTCCGACCTCGGTCTTTGCCAGACTCAGCAGGTCGTTAATCATATTCAAGAGGCGGTTTCCGCTGGAGATGATATTTTCAGCGTACCTTTTGTTTTTATCCTTTTGTAGAAAACCGGTTTTGTCCCGCAGGACTTGTGCAAAGCCAAGTATCGCATTTAAGGGCGTTCTAAACTCATGGGAGATATTGGCTAAGAATTCGCTCTTTAATTTATTGGCTTTGAACAGTTCAATATTCCGCTCGGAAAGCTCGACTATTTTGTCATCGAGCTGTTTGTTTGTCTGCCGCAATTTCTCATGGGCAACCTGCAGGCCATCAAGCATATTGTTGAAGGCATTGGCGAGCTTCTCGTATTCATCACCCGTTGTTATTGGGCTTCTTATATCGAGGTTTCCCTCGGCGACGTTGTTTGCCAGCGCCCGCAGCTGCCGGATGGGCCTGAGTATTACCCGCTGGGTTATCATATAAAAGGTGACGATGGCTCCGGTGCCGCCAATCAGACCCGCAACAATTATCCAAATAAGGTTCATAAAAGCTGTTCTGCTGATTTCGTCGGCCGGTCGCTGAACAATCGCGGCGCCGATGGGCTCGTTTTTGCTAAAAGGACTGGCAGAACCCTGCGGATTATGACAGCTTATACAGCTATCGGTGGCTCTGAAAATGCGTACATAGCTGCTTTGCAGAAGGCCTCCATATCTGGCAAAAGTAATATTATCGTCTATGCTCTCATCGGCCCTTAAAAGCTCAACCATTTTCTTCTGCTCGTCGGTCAAGATCTGCATCTGCTTATTATCCTGCCGGCTCGTGAAGCGAATCCACAGCAAACCTGAATCGTTTACATCGAGCACTGCGCCGATATTATCCAAAGCCGGAAGCGTTGTTTCGCCAACTTGTTGTCTCTGGAAGTGTTGACGTAGCAGGAGCTGTGACGTTGCACGCCCGGCATCCAAAGAGCCCTTTTTTGTTAACTGGCTCATCCAGATGTATGGTATAAGAAGCGCAAGAGCGAGGATAAAAATTACCGCCGACCCAAAGGTGAGCCGGACCTTCTTTGCCAGCGACAACGGCCTTAACCGCAGTAACTTTAAAATCTTCAGCCAAATGCGTTTCAAGCTAATCCGCATAAAAAAGTTGCCTACTGCCAGCTACTTGGTCTTTGTATGATATTGCTGCCGATTCTTATCTTCTCTGGAAATTGGCACATCTCAAGGAGTCGTTGTGGCATTTTTACTCTGAAATCCGCTTCATGTTTAAGGTCATAATTATTACGACCTATCGGGAACATAACGCCAATTTTTTTCTCTGGTGTATATTTGTGAACTGCTTGGATGGCTGGTATTAAATCGCTGTCTGCTGATAGTATCAGGGCTTTATCATATAAATCGTCGATAGCATCACAAAGTAGTTTCAAGGCAATATTCACATCCGTTCGTTTTTCCTCGTGTGTTTTGTAAAACTGGCCGCATAGATGACATCTGACCATTTTCTCTAAAAAGCGACCTTTGATTGTATCAACTTTTGCCCAGCGAAGAGCTTTTATGTAGTTTTTGTGGCGAAGTGCATTATCTTGCTTCCAACGAACAATCGCAGTGAAATAAAAAATCCCCATAATGCTGTCATTTTTACCTATTATGCTTTCTGCAAGTTTTCGATAATTCAGCCACTTGTATTTTTTATAAGATTTTTCCTGTAAGGCGTAATAAACATTAAATCCATCTATATATACACAATAACGACTCATTTTATCCCTAATTATCTATGCGCAAAAAAAACCCAAGCTCCGAAGAAGCCTGGGGCCTGATGGCTAATCCCATCAGGGATGTAATTAGATTATCGCCTATGCCAGTCAAAAAGTCAAGTAAATTTTTCATATTTTTGTCACATTTTTTATGATTCACCGGCTTTGCTCGTCTGTTTCTTGCCCGGGTTTGTGCGAGTGTCTCTGCGTTCGCAGGTTCAGCTCGTCAAGCTGTTTTGCGTCCACCTCGCTCGGCGCATCAGTTAAAAGACACTGTCCCCGCTGGGTCTTCGGAAATGCAATGACGTCTCTTATGTTATCCGTTCCTGTAAGCAGCATAATCAATCTGTCAAGACCAAGGGCAATACCGCCGTGTGGTGGAGCACCATATTCTAAGGCCTTCAAGAAGAAACCGAACCGCTGCTGTGCCTGCTTTTTCAAGATTTTGAGCAGACCAAAGACCTTCTGCTGAACTTTTGGGTCATGGATACGAATGCTGCCGCCGCCAATCTCACAGCCGTTGACGACAATATCGTATGCCTGTGAGCAAATATTGGCAGGGTCGGTGTCAAGCTTTTCCAAATCCTGCGGTACCGGAGAAGTAAAAGGATGATGCAGAGAATCATACCGCTGTTCATCCTCGTTCCATTCAAACAGCGGAAAGTCCACCACCCAGAGAAATTCAAATTTATTCTCATCGTAAAGTTTCAGGTCTCTGGCCAGCTTACAGCGTAGAGGAGCCAGGGCTTTGTTGGCGAGAGCCTCTTTGTCGGCGACAAACAAAAGCATATCGCCATCCTTTGCACCGAAGCGTTCAATAATTTTCTGCTGCTGCTCGGGACTAAAGAATTTGGCGGAACCGCCTGCAAGTGAAATTTCATTGCCTTGTCTTTTGACTTTTGTCCAGGCCAGACCTTTGGCACCATAGTCGGCTACAAAATTGGTTAGGGTTTTTTCGATATCGCTTCTGGAATATTTTTCACCCGGAGCACAAAGGCCTCTTACGACCCCGCCGGTTTCAATCGCAACTGTAAAGACCTTGAATGTGCTTTGTCCGGCGACGTCGGATATGTCTTTTAGCTTCATATCAAATCGCAAATCCGGCCTATCGGTGCCGTAATCGTCCATCGCCTCTTTGTAAGACAATCTCCGCATCGGTACCTCTACATCCACATCAAGAGCCTGCTTGAAGATTTTTGCTATGAGATTTTCGTGAACGCCGATGATATCATTGCTGTCAACAAAGCTCATCTCGACGTCGACCTGCGTAAATTCTGCCTGTCTGTCGGCCCGTGGGTCTTCATCGCGGAAGCAACGGACTATCTGGAAGTATTTGTCTATGCCGCTTACCATCAGGATTTGCTTAAACAATTGCGGCGATTGAGGCAGTGCATAGAAGCAATCCTGGTGCAATCGGCTTGGCACAAGGAAATCCCTTGCGCCCTCAGGGGTGCTTTTTGCCAGCATCGGTGTTTCAATTTCCCAAAAGCCCAGCCGGTCAAAGTAGTCCCGCACAATTTTTGCTACTCTGTGTCGAACGTGCAGTTTATTCTGCATTTGTGACCGACGAAGGTCAATGTAACGATTTGCCAGCCGAAGCTCTTCGGAAGTTTTCTCAGCATTGTCGACTTCGAACGGCGGTGTTTTGGACATATTTAGAATTTCCAATTGCTCGACTGCCACCTCGATTTGTCCGGTGGGCAGCTTGGGATTTGCCATGCCTTCGCTTCTCGGCTGAACAACGCCTTTAGCAGCTATTACCCATTCGTGCCGAACCGTCCTTGCAAGCTTATGGGCATCGGGCTGAGTTTCAGGATTAAAGACCAGCTGGGTCAGTCCGTATCTGTCCCGCAAATCTATGAAAACTAAATTGCCGTGGTCGCGATATGACTTAGCCCAGCCAGCTAATGTTACTTTTTTGCCGGCATCCTCCAGCCGAAGCTGACCACAATTATGCGTTCTTTTAAGCATCACAAAATCTCTCTAAATTCGTTTCTTGTGTCTGAATTTACTGAGCAGGTTCTTTATAAACATCTGTTATACGCGTCCTTATGATAGTGCCGGGCAGCGGTTTCGTCAATAATTGGTTCTGGAAAATAGACTTTTGATGGTTATATGGATTCTGCCGACAAGGCCGAATTTGCGGCCCTTTGTCGTAAATCGCTATTCTATTTATAGCAAAAAATTTATGTGATTTTTTTAATATAATACTTGACAGGATACAAAGGTACGGTTATCCTTTAAATGGCGAGAATATTCAATTAAAAATGTTTTTTTAGTGAGGTTTTTATAAAGACTATAATTTTCGCCGGATACCTGCTGCGACGGGCTTAGCACGGCGAGCGAACAAACTCTTGCAAAAAGTAGTATATTTTTACTGAGCTTTTTGATATAATGGTTTTTGAGCATTCGACAGGGCTGGGGATATCTCGCTTTTTCCTCTCCCTCCGCACCCAGCCCTGTTCTTTTTTTATATATCCAGCCGCAGAAATCACTGAGATTTGTATTTTTCTGCAACCAAAACACCAAGCCACTAAAAAGTGTGAAGTGTCTAAACCACGTTAGAAAACGACGTTTTACTTCTAACGTGGTAAAGTTGAAAGTACCTAAAGTTCATATTTCTACGAGCTCGGTTAAGCTGTAATATCAAGAATATTATAACTTTAGCTCACTTTCATTCTCTTTGTATCAGCTAAATTCTCCGCGTTCTTTTTCAATCCTCCTGGCTGTTCTCGTCACAAATTTGTTGAATTACCGTATCTGTCCTCTGTTTTTGCCTTTTCCAAATATAGGATACTCTCCCACCATCTTACCCCCTCAATATCTGATTCCAATATTATACCCTTCAGGGTAATAAATTCCCGCGAGCGAGATTTTAATCCGCCTCAGGCGGA
>Ga0307432_1000241_pt1 | contig 47059 bp, 39 predicted proteins | sample SalMarWE160150MG_FD_202158 | JGI IMG/M metagenome (GOLD analysis project Ga0307432, IMG submission 202158) | Salt marsh sediment microbial communities from the Plum Island Ecosystem LTER, Massachusetts, United States - WE1603-150 | ecosystem: Environmental > Aquatic > Marine > Intertidal zone >...
TGTTTCATGACCATCAGAATACATTTTACAGACAACGGCCTCCCTTCCTGAAACATTGCATCCAAGCATAAAAAATGTTGCTTTTGCATCGTATTTCTTCAATAGCTGGAGCAATGTTTCTGTTGTTTTACAAGGTCCATCATCAAATGTGAGAGAAATCAGATTCTCTTTTACAGGAACACTGCAGATTGCCGAAATAAACATGCCGGAACAAATATTGTACGATGCCAGAAATGAAAATATAATCCATATTACAATTGAAGTTGCAAGAACATACCATCCGGCTGGTGTGAAAAAAATCAACGATACACCAAAAGCAATAATAAGCACGAAGATTAGATTCGCCTTCTTATATACCGGTTTTCGAAACCAGGATGAACGCATGATCATTAGGTTCTGAATAATTGTATAATAATATATTTTCTATTCTATTTCCGACTTTTTGTTTAGGATCAACTTTGATGGATTCAGGAATAATTTGTTTTCTTATTATTTCATTTGCCAGCCATAATGCAAAGGCAGAAGAGGTATCGTATTGGCCACAAAGATGTTTATAGTAACAATGAACTGAGTTGCCAAAATTCTTGGTCAGGAAATCTTTGTACAATTTATTCTCATTATAATCTCCGTTAATACCACTTATACAGACCTGTATATCAGTAATTTGCAAGTCATTATCATGAAGCAGTTCTAAGAGGATCCCTTTGGCATTATCTTCAGTTCTTATTCGCACATCTTGTACATAAGAGTGGCAGTTATTCAGAGGTTTACTATTCAACAGAAAAAATACTGATCCTTCTCCTGCAAGGGTTCCTCCGGATTTACAATCCGGCAAATGTGAAAATTTATCATCTTCTTTCCAATATCCTGCTTTCTCTTTTAATGCAAAATCCATTTGTGTCAGTTCATCAACTCCGCCAATAAGGATATTATTTACGTTCTCATTCAATAACATAAGAGCATCAAGAAGACCGTGTTCAAATGATGATGTATGGTTCACATAAACACTGTTATATTCCTGACAATTAAGCATAAGTGCAATCTGACCACCCACAGTGTTGTGTGTTGATTGAATAAAAGTGGCGGGAGAGAGGGTTTGTTCTTTCTTTTCTGCTATCTCATTCAGGAATTTAAAAGTGTCTTCAAGACATCCCCAACCAGTGGATGTAATAATTGCTCCAGGATTTTTGATTCCTGACTCTTTAAGGCATTCTGTCGCTGAAGTCAATCCCATTTTAACGATCCTGCTCATTCTTCGTAGCTTAAGAACCGGGAAAAAGTCTTTATAATTTGGTTCTTTAGCACTCATATATCTTGAAGCCGGAGAAATACAATTCCAGTCGATCCCATTAAAGCTGGATTGAGGAGAAATGGCCTTGCTATTTATAATATACGCACTCATTATTCCTATGCTGGTTTTGAGAATAACAATGATGTATCACAACCACCGAATCCAAATGAATTTGACAATACATTTTTCACTTGTTTTTTATAATATTTTGTAACAGGGATCAGGTTATAATTTCCTATAGGTTGTGAAAATCTCAGGTTACTGTAGATTTCATTATATAGAATTGAAGTTGCGGAAAAAACTGCTTCAATTGCACCTGCCGCACCTAAACAATGACCTGTAAATGATTTTGTTGAACTAAAATCCGGCATTCCTTCACGAAATATATTTTTCAAAGCAATAGCTTCAGTCAGGTCATTATTGTCAGTACCTGTTCCATGGACATTAACATAGTCAATTTCTTTTTCAGAAATCTTTGAAATTTTTATGGCTGTGTTCATTGCTTTATATGGTCCGCGGCCATCCGGAGAAGAAGCTGTCTGGTGAAATGCATCATTGCAATTGCCGTATCCGGCAACTTCGCATAGTTCTTTAACGCCTCTTTTTTTTGCCGATTCGGAGGATTCCATAAACAAAAAGGCAGCTCCTTCTCCAAGGTTTAATCCTTTTCTATCATCGGAAAATGGTTTGCATGGTTCCTGATCCAGAATCATTAAGGATCGGAAACCATTGAAAGTGAATAAAGAGAGTGAATCACTTCCACCGACTAACACCGTATCAAGAAGATTGTTTTTAATCATACGCGCACCCAGCATTATTGCATTTGCAGCAGATGAGCATGCTGTACTGATTGTATTCGAATAATACCTAATGCCAAAATGTTTGCCGATATATGAAGTAGTAAATCCACAATGATGACTGGGAATATATTCAGTTGGATGAATTCCTTTCAGATAAGATCTTTCTGTCTTATCCATACCTCCAACGGTAGTACCTAAAATTATACCATTTCTGCCAGAATTGAATGAATTAAAGTTGGCTGATTCCAGTGCTTCTTTGGCTGCAATTAATGCCAGCAATGTAGTTCGGGGAAGATCATCATAACTATCAATATACTCTGCCAATTCTTTATTTGATAAAGGGATTTCACCGGCAACAAAATCATTTTTATGGACAGAATTCAAGTGCTGTATCGGCCGGATACCAGTTTGCTCATTGCGCAAAGAATTAACACATTCATTCAGGTTATTTCCAATAGAGGAAATAATGCCGAGGCCGGTAACAACTACATTGGTATTTATATTTATTCCGGATTTAACCATACATTATGTTGAATCAATCCATAATCAAACTGAAAAATCGTTCAATAATTCCATCGATGTGAGTTTTCTTGTTTGCACATTTTTATGTTCTGAAATTAACCATAAACTGACATGATAATCAGTCGGAGACAGATAATTAGTCCATCCGGTTAAGCAAAGCTCTGTCTGAGATGCTGTAAATAGCATATTAACCTGATCTACAATGTTTTCAGGGTGAAAACTTTCATCTATTAAAAAGAGGTTTTCACCTTTCCATCCCATTCTTATTGATAGTTCTCCTATGGCAATATTTGGCAATGTATATACAAAGACTGCCGGACTGGGAATTGCATGAATTGTAGTTGTAAAAATGGTGTCTGTATCGAGTGTTGACGATGAACTTGACAAAACAACGGCAGTTTTGTCCTTATTGTAAGGTGTCAGGTCAATATCCCGTGTAATAAATTCGTTGGCAAGAAAGGTTAGTTTACAGAGAGTATCCATTTTAAAAAACTTTGGATAATTGCATTTTAATTTCCTGTAAAGATCTTTACCAAATGATTTAAAATCGGGATTGGAAACATCGGAATACAATTCCCGGCCATCAGAAATTACCATACTATTTCGTATGGTAATATTTTTTACTATGTACAATTCTTTATTCATCTTTTTCAAGCACAATTGCGGCGTTGCAGCCACCAAAACCTGAAGATAGTTTAAGGCAGCGGGAAAGTGTTTTCTTTTGCTTGTGAGTTATTACATTCAATGGAGAAGCAACTCCAGCATTTTCCATTCCAAGAGATGTGTAGAGCATGTTATTTAACATAGAATGCTTTGTTAATATAATTTCAATTACTCCTGCAGCACCCAAAGTATGGCCAAAATAACCTTTAAAGCTATTCACAGGGATTTCATTGATCTGTAATCTGTTGATCGCATGACTTTCCATATCGTCGTTATACTGAGTAGCTGTTCCATGTGCTGATATAAAATCAATTTTATGATTGTTCAGCAAGGCATTTTTAGCCGCAAGGTAAAGTCCTTCGCCTGTTCGCGATGGTCCGGAAATATGATTGGCATCATTAGCCGAAGAACCACTAACAATTTTAATACTTTCGGATTTTTTTCTTCTGCTGATAATTACGGTACCGGCCCCTTCGCCCAGAGATAATCCGTCTCTGTTTGCATCGAAAGGTTTACATGGTTTTTCACTCATGGATTTAAACGATTCAAACCCTGCAACAACGAACTCTGTAACAATATCGACACCCGTAACAACAACATCATCATACTTGCCGCTATCAATGTATCTTTTTGCCAAAAGAATGGCAAGTACACCTGAAATGCATGCATTGCATACTACGACAGGTCTTGCAATAAATCCAAAAAGGCCGGCTATTTTTTGTGCTGTGTTGTGAAGAAAGATTTGATCTGAAGGTTTTACACCCTGTTTAAGCAATTCGATATTTCCTTTGGTGGTGGAGAGAATAAAAAGGGTCTTTGGTGAACCAGCATCAACAATAGAATTTTTCAATGCATTATGCAATGAAAGAATTGCCAGGCTTTCAAATCGTGTGAAAGTAACATCACTGAATATACCGATTATTTCTTCCTGAATTTTCTTGCTGTTTACCATAGAAATTGGTGCCTTTGTGTAATTCAGGTAAGGATGATGATAATCAATACCGGTAGTTTCTTTCTCAATATTTGAAATAACTTCCTTTGTAGTGTTTCCTAAAGATGTAATTATATTGTCACTTGTAATATAAGACATATTATGTTTCGAGCAACCCCCATTTTCTTTTCCATTCAACAATAAATTCCGGCAAAATTAAGAGAAGATTTCCTTCAATGTCCGTAAAAACCTGAATGGTTTTACCTTCTGCAACCACCTCATTGTTTTCTGCCCTGTATATCATGTATTTTAGAATTACTTTTGCAGCCGGACTATTAACAAATCTTGTTTCAATAATTAATTTCTCACCATATCTCACATAGCTCTTATAGTCACATTGAACTGATACTACCGGTGTTGCAATATGTTCCCGTTTCAGGTCAGTATAGCAAATTCCATGTTTTGCTCCAAAATCTTCTCTTCCTATTTCAAAATACTTTAAATAGTTCCCATGCCAGACAATACCCAGTGGATCGAGTTCATTGAATCTCACTTCGATTTCTTTTGTTGATTTAAGTTCAAACTCATTTCCCATAACACAAAAATAACATTCTCAGGAATAGACCAATTACATATTTCATAAAAAAATATGTATATCGATTCATGAGTAATAAAAAAGAGCTACTGTCAATCGCTATAATCCGGGAAAATCGATTTGGTGTTTGTTTGCCAGGTAAAAAGGATTATTTGTTAGCATTGGTTCATGACCTTGAAAGAGTGTATTGTAAAAAACCGCGATATTTGGATACTTCTTTTCCAGGTCGGTTCTTCCCAGAAAAATATTGTGTTCTTTATTTGCAATGTTGCTAAAATCAACGTAATAAGCATTTCTGGCTAAAGGTTCATCATACACTGAACCAAGCTGTCTTGCCAGGCGCAGGATCATGACTCCTTTCAAAGGCCGATCATTTTTATTTGTCACGATATATATCCTTTTCTGTATATTCAATTGATTTACCCACTCGGAATGATGTTTCTGTTTCACTGCCGGAGCATTTATGATCAGATTATTGAAAAAGCCTTCGGAGATAAAATCAATATATTCCTTTTGCACTAATCTGCGGGCTATATGGTTTCCCATACTGTGAAATATTACAGATACATTCGAAGCAGGAAAATCTTTTTTCAATATCGGTTCCAGATCGCGAATAGTAGTTGTAAAGTTTTCAGTTACTTTCCTGGCATTGCGTGCTGTTTTTCTAAGAGCATAATAATCTGTTGGCCAGTCGAACATGATCATATTCACATGATATCGTATTGCAATTTCAAATCCCCTTCCAATAATCTGACCAAAATTCTTACCATGACCATTCACAAAAACAAGAAAATTGCGGTCTGTCGGGAAAACCCGCATAGCTTCTTCCTGACTATTGTATGCAGTTATATAACTGGAATCAGCAGTCAAACTAACGACAAAGAAGAACATCTTTTTTTGGGGATGAACATAACGGGCATATGTATAATTATCTTCCGCATCAAAATACCTGTTACTGATCACGAGAATATTATAAGTAGCATTATCAGGTACATTTTGAGCAATGTTTATGAGATCAAGGTTTCTGTAAAATTCAGGTGTGCTTTTACCACCGGTTAATTGAAAAGTCCATACAATGGAGATGATAAGAAATACTGTTTTCATTTTTTCAATCGTATCATTATTATTAAAACATGCAAACAGAAAATTTGTTTAACTGTTTGTAAAAAAAAATCCGGATAAGCTATCCGGATTTTTATGATATGCTAATGAATAGGTTTTAAAACAATATTTCAATTGAACTCCCATTCTTTCATGACTTTATAAACGCCGCCTGTCCAGTAGTTTCTGACGCCAAATCCACCGGGTTCAACCGACATTTTTTTTGTTAGTACAACCTCTTTTGTAGGAACATGAAAGAAGGTTATCCATATATTGGCCAGAACGGCAGATTTGCTAAAGCTTTCAACAACAAATAGCAAAGCATAACCATCATATTCAGCATCATATTCGGATACAATCTTCTGGATTTTATCTTCATTTAGATTATAGTCATGAATTTCTCCTGCACTCAGGAATATTTTTTCCTTGTCTAAATTTTCATTTCGTTTTAAGGCGATGCCAAAGTCAGTTTCAACATCTTCAAAACCAAAGTATTCACCGATATTGAATTTTTCAGGCTCCTGCATAAGTACCTGGTTCCAGGCTGTGACATATTTACCGGTAAGTTCGTCGGGTGAGCCAAAATCGTATTTGCCTTCAAAGCGGGCTTCCGTAAAATCTATTCCTAACCATAAAATAGATTCAGAAGTTATCAATTCATCTTTTGATTGTCCGCAAATAGTTAATGTCAGGACAGCGAGTAACAAAACATTTAATAATTTTTTCATGGTATTAAAAATTTGGATGATCAATAATAAAAATATTCATTTGACAAGTGACAATTGGTTTTTCTTTATCAAATATTGTGCCTTGCACTACCATTGCATTTTTAAAGTTAGTGATTAATTCTGTTACAGTCCTTATTGAACAGCCTGCTTTTGGACGGCAAAAAACTTTTAAGTTTTTTACGGCACCAATAAGCCCTATTTTAGGCTTCTCATTTTTTTCATTCAGGCGATAACCAGATCCGGCAGCCACTGTTTGGGCTATGTTTTCAATCATTCCGGCTTCATAAAAGATTCCTTCTTTGCAAAAAAGATTTCCTTCTTTGACATGAAAAGTTGTAATGGTTTGCTTATCGGTAACTGAAACAATATCATCCACAAATACAAACGGAGGACGCTGTGGTATGAATTTCAGTATGTTTTGTTGTTGAGGCATAGAAAATCAGCTACATTTAATCAAACTATGACTTACTCCTATGTTATTCCATTCGTTATAAATTTTCAGGTTGGCTTCTTTAATCATTTCGTACATATCATTGGAATGATACATTTGACTTGTTCCGTTAGCCAGACATGTAAAATAGAGCGAAGTTGCATGCAGGGAATACATAGAAGCCGGGTATTTTTGCTTGTCCCAGTATGTTTCAAGGATGTATATAGCTCCATCAGGATTCAAAGATCTTTTTGCCTTTATCAATAGCTGTACTATATCTTTTGGTGGGAAACAATCAAGAAACTGACTCATCCAGACTACATCAAATCCATTGGGATAAGGCACGGTATGGTCGAGCAGATTCATCGGTATACAGGCAATGCGGTTTTGAAGTTTTTCTTCTGCTATCTTTTCCTCTGCTTTTTCCAACTGACCCGGAAGATCGAGGATCGTTATATGAACATCAGGATCATGCTTTGCACACAAAATAGAGAACTTACCGGTGTTGCCTCCAACATCAAGAATTTCCCCGGGCTTGTTAATAAAAAGAATATCCAGCAATTCCGGGAAAGCAGTATCGGAGTAATAATGATCGAAAGCAAACCAGCTCTTTTGTACTTTCAGTGGCAGTTCAGACAGGGCTTCATAAACTGTATCCCATGTTCCAAATACTTTCAGTCCTTCAGGTTTACCTTTTTTTACAGCATCTTCCAAATAAAAAAAGGCTTTGTAATTCACATCCTGTACAAAATCCATATTTACTTGTGTGAGAGGATCATTGAGAATAAACCAGCCGGTTTTTGTAAGAAAGTATTTGTTTTCTTTGACTTGCACGATTTCAAGACTTATTCCGGCTTCAAGAAGCACTTTGGTTCCGTAATAGGGTACCTTGCAAAATTGAGCCACTTCTTTTATAGTAAGTCCTTTTTTTCGGTTTTCATGCAGAGTTTCAAGTATACCCAGGTTCCTCATTGTCAGAGCTGCCTGAAACATGACAGGACCGAAAGCTATTTTTTGCGCATCAAATTTTGCATCAACTGCCGATTTTTTATCATTCCCGTAATCCATTATCCAATCAGATTTAAGTAGTCCAGAAATTATAATAGTTAAACCATTGCAAAGGATATTTTCTTACCATCTTTTCAAGCTCCTTTGCATAAAGTTCCGTTTTTGTTTTTATATCTTCAATCTTCGACTTCGGATCTTTACATTTTATTGTCATCGGAGGTGATGAGTAAAAATGATAATGTGTATTCGTTTCCTTCATTGTATGCACAAAACAGAAAGGAGCATTAAATTGGGAAGCAAGGTAATAAGGACCCAAAGGAAATATTGCTTTGTGTTCAAAAAAATTGCATTCATATGTTTTGCTGCCAACGCGAAATCTATCGCCATGCATAGCTACAATATTACCTTCAGACAATACATTCCTGATTTCATAAATATGTCGCATGTCGTTATCCTTAACAGGTATCACATGAAAGCTTTTGGCTCCTGTCGTTTTTTCTATAAGCTCTTTCAGATTGGACCGTTCGCCATCATAAATAACAACATATACAGGTCGATTAAGTCTTGAAAGCAGATGTCCTGCTATTTCCCAGTTGCCTGCATGAGCACCCAGTATAATTCCTCCGTTTCCGGCATTTGCCATTTCATATAAATACTCCTCACCTTCGTGGTGATAGGTAAACTTATTACTAAAACCTGATAGGATAGTAAATTTATCAAGGAGTATTTTACCGAATGTAAAAAAATTGCCAAAAATAGAAAGCTCTGATTTCAGGGGAGTGTATTCAAGAATCTGCCGATAAAAATAACGGATATCTTTTTTTCTGGTAGAAAAATAATAATACAATGCAACAAACCAAACAACAAAATATGCTACTCTGAGATGGATATGCTTAAGAATGAAAATAAAAATTTTATAACCAAGAAGGGTCCCTTTTGATTGGCCGTCCCATTCAGTCATTATTGAAGCTTTGACAAAATGTAATTGTATAAATCATCCAGTGTATTTACATTGATCATATCATCACCCTTAATCTTAAAACCAAATTCCTTTTCAATTTCAACAGCAATATCAACGAAATCAAGACTTTCAATATCAAGATCATCCCGCAAACTTGCATTATCTACTATTCTATCAGGATTAAGTTCAAACTCGTTAATCAAAAAATTGTTAACTTTTGAGATAACTTCTGCTTTATTCATATCAAACTCAATTATTTTTCTGTTATCAATAACTAAATTTTTCTTACAATTACTGCAGAATTAGTACCTCCAAATCCAAAGGCATTGGATAAAAAGGTATTTATTTTTGCGGTTGTAAAATTATGAATTACATTAATATGTTTTGAGTATTCATCAGGTTTTTCAAAATTAATATTTGGAGCAATAAAACCATGATGCATCATAAGCAATGAATAAATAACCTCACTTGCACCGCCCATCCACATTTCATGACCAGTTATCGATTTAGTTGAACTAACAGGAGTTTTGTGTTTTCCGAAGACGCGTGCTATTGCCTGGGCTTCTGCAGCGTCTCCAACAGGAGTTGAAGTTGCATGAGCATTTATATAATCAATCTTATTTGGTGAGATATTAGCATCTTTAAGTGAATTAATCAGCGAAGCGTATGGACCTTTAACATTGGGTACGGAAATATGATCACCATTTGATGAGAAACCATATCCGATAACTTCACCCAGGATATTTGCGTTACGCTTTTTTGCGTGTTCATACTCTTCCAGTATTAATGTGGCCGCGCCACCGCTGGGAACTAGTCCATCACGGTCGGCATCGAATGGTCGTGAGGCTTTTTGAGGTTCATCTTCTCTTACAGAAAATGCATTTAATCCATCAAAACTACCCATTGATTCCGGATTTACTTCCTGCGCACCACCGCAAATAATCATGTTTTGCATGCCATATTTGATGAAAATGTATGCCAGTCCGATGGAATGCGATCCACTTGCACATGCAGCACTAATTGTAAGATTTATTCCTTTCAGTTTAAAAATTACAGCCAGGTTCATAGAAACAGTAGAATTCATTGACTGAAAAATGGAACCTGAGCCAATAAGTATCGTGTTCTTTTTTTCACGCATGCAATCCATAGCTTCAATAACAGGTACAGAAGAACTATCATTTCCATAGAGAATTCCCACTTCATTTTTTTCCAGGAATTCCATATCAATATTGGCATTGGATAAAGCTTCCTTTGTGGCTATATAGGCATATTCACCCTGCTCTGGTAAGCATACCCTCATACGACGCGGAATCTCACCTTTTAAATGGGGTCTCTCAAGCAAACCTGTAAGTGACGATCGAAATCCCAATTCTTTTCTGCGGGGATCAATGCCAATTCCGGATTTTCCTTCCTTTAAAGATGCGGTTACTTCATCAAGGTTTTTCCCTATTACTGAATAAATTCCAATGCCTGTTATAACAACTCGTTTCAATTGAAAAAGTAATTTTTTAAGTGTACAAACCTCCATTTATTGAGATCACCTCTCCGGTAATATAATTTGCTTTTTCTGACACAAGAAATGATACCAGGTAAGCAACTTCTTCCGGTTTCCCGAATCGGTTCAATGGAATGGATTTCTTTAAATTCCCTTCATCCAAATCCTGTGTCATATCAGTTTTGATAAACCCGGGAGCTACAGCATTAACCGTTACTTTCTTTTTACCCACTTCCTGTGCCAGCGCTTTAGTAGCAGCGATTATTCCTCCTTTTGCAGCAGAATAATTCACTTGTCCGGCCATTCCTTTCTGACCACTTAAAGATACAATATTTATTATTCTGCCAAATTTATTCAACAGCATATCCTGCAATAATTGCCGAGTTAAAAAATAAAAACTATTAAGATTTGTATTAATAACATCATACCATTGATCAGGTTCAATCCAAATTAACAAATTATCTTTTCTGATGCCAGCGTTATTGATCAGAATTTCAATCTTCTCTCCCTCATTATTGGCTTTCCACTTGTTAATAGCATTTGTTGTTTCTTCAGGATCAGATATATCGAACTGAAGCAATTCACCTTTTCCTCCCTCTTCAACTATCGCTTTTAGTGTATTTTTTGCAGCTTCATGATTGGAATGATAATTAATGAGCACATAATAACCTTCTGAGGCAAGCTGTAATGCAATTGCTTTCCCGATCCCTCTTGAACCACCTGTTATTAACGCTATTTTACTCATTTAAATTCCAGATTCTTTTTGTGTGTGGTTGTCAGAAAAGAAATTACCTTTTCGATGTCTTTATAAATCGGGTAATCCGAAACGAATTTTGGGAATAATTTTCTTAGATCTTTATAAACAGTTTTTGTTTCTTGAGAGAGCTTTTCAGAAATATTCAGGTAATCAATGGCTTGTAAAAGAGCCATAAATTCAATTGCCAGAACATGAAAGGAATTGTCTATTACTTTTTTAGTCATCATGGCAGCATTTGTTCCCATGCTGACAATATCCTGATTATCATTGTTATTTGGTATGCTATGGATATACATAGGATTTGACAGAGTTTGGTTTTCAGCTGTTGTCGATACAGCTGTGAATTGCGCTCCCTGCATACCAAGATTTAATCCAAGAGTTCCTAAATTAACAAAAGGAGGTAATATTTTATTCAGTCTGTGGTTCATTACAAAATTCAACTGCCTTTCAACAAGCATGGTTAATTTTGCTACGGCAATTTTCATCTTGTCCATCTCAAAAGCTATATAATCGCCATGAAAATTACCACCATGGTAGACATAATTCGATCTCTCATGAATAATTGGATTGTCACTGATGCTATTGGCTTCATTTAACAAAATATCGGAAGAATACTGAAGTGTATCAAATACAGGGCCCAGGATTTGCGGAACGCAACGAAGGGAATAATACTCCTGAACCTTTTTGTCAATTTTAAAACTTCCGTTATGAGAATTTGAATAAAGAGTATCGTTCCTGTTGGATGTTAATTTGCTATCAGAAAACATTTTATGCATTACTGAAGCAATGTATTTTTGCCCGTGATGCAATTTCAGATTGTTTAGTTCAGGCGAACAATGATCATCAAATGTTGACACTATTTCATTAATCATTACAGAAGCAAGAACACTCCAGTTCAATAAGTTTAAAGCATTCATAAGGTTAACGATACCAATGCCTGTCATTACCGAAGTCCCATTGATAAGAGCCAATCCTTCCCTTATCCTGATTTTTAGCGGTGTAATTCCAAGTTGCTTAAACAAATCGGAAGTTTCATGCCATTTGCCTTTGTGCTTGGCTTTTCCTTCCCCAATTAAAACGAGTGCGATATGAGCTAACTGCACCAAATCACCACTTGCACCTACTCCTCCATGTTCAGGAATAAAAGGTGTGATCCGGTGATTGATCAGTTCCTGCAGGATTTTTAAAACATCAGTATGTATACCGGAATAGCCTCCGCAAAAACATTGCGCTCTTACAATAAGTGAAGCAAGAACATCTAAATCATTTAAAGCCTCACCGGTGCCGGCAGCATGACTTCGAATAAGATTATACTGCAGATCACCACTCTTATCATCGTCTATTTTATACTGCGCCATCGGTCCTAAACCTGTATTTATGCCATAAATAATTTTGTTTTCGGCATATTTTTGCAGGAACAAATAGTTGTTCTCAACATGTTGCAATATTTCTTCAGAAAATTCTATTGAGGCATTCTCATAAAGCAATTGTTGAAAATCATACAGATTTAGATTCCTCCCCTTGTTAATGATAATCATCTTTTGGCTTGAATCTTTCACAGATTAATTAATGAGCGCAAAAATAACATTAATATCTAAACTTGCATTCAAAATTTCCAAAAGGATATCATTTTTCGTAATTTTTCGTGTTATCTTTCTGCCAAAATTGTAGCCTATTAAAGATTATACCATATTATATGGGGTAAGAAAGTGTTTTGAAAGTTTAATTATAGTAATACCATGTATGAAATGAAAAAATTAGTTTTATTATCCATAGCTCTTTTCTTTGGATTTTTTATTTTGTTTGCACAACAGACAGATGAAAAAGAGTTGATTCTTAAAAAGGTTCAGGACAAAGGAAAACAACTGCAATTGTTTTTTCAGCAGGGGGAAATCGATAGTATTGCACAAATATTTTCCCCAAATTGCCATGTAATACCTGAATATGGAGAAATCGTTGAAGGTCGCGAGGCTGTAACTAAGTTTTTCAGCATAAAATTCAAATCGGGATTAAAAATAACAGACATAAAAATGGATCCTGTTGAACAGCGTGTATATAACGATATAGTAATTGAATTGGGGACATGTACTGTTAAATATAGTACCAAAGCAAATCCGGCCCCAATTACCGGCAAGTTTAATTATCTGCTTAACTGGAAAGCATCAAAAAAGGAAAATTACAGAATTCGTGCTGTTTCCTGGAATTCAATACAATTTCCCTGTAAATAAAAAATGAAATATCAACAAATAGTCCAGAATATAGGATTACTTCAACTCAGTAATTCCAGGTAAATATTTCTATCTTCGGAATATGCATAAGTCTGTGCTTGTTGCTTTAAGCGGAGGAATTGACAGCTCGGTTGCAGCTTTTCTTTTAAGAAAAGAAGGCTACAAAGTTGTGGGTATACATTTCATTTTCTTTCCGGAAGAAACAGATCAACAGAACACACTCAATACCATTTCTGATTCTCTTGATATACCAGTTATCAGGTATGATGCAAGAGAGTTATTCTCACATGAAGTAATTGACTATTTTATTCGTTACCACTTGTCTGGCCTGACACCGGGTCCTTGTTCCTATTGCAATCCAAATGTAAAGTACAGGCTTCTATTACAAATGGCAAACAAATACAAAATACCAAATATTGCCACCGGTCATTACATTCAGTTAAAAAAGAAGAGGGGAAAAATAAGAATTTACAAAGGGATCAATCCCGAAAAAGATCAATCTTATTATTTGTGGGGACTTAATCATCATATACTTGACAAATTGATTACGCCTTTGGGAACTTATGATAAAAAAAAGGTGATAGAAATAGCAGCAACATGTGGTTTGGACTTTTTAGCACAAAAAAAAGAAAGTTCAGGATTATGTTTTGCAAAAGGAAAAGCTTTTGAGAAGGTGCTGAAAGAGTATATTCCTGATCTGGAAAAGAAAATTAAATCCGGTGATATAATAAACAAAAAAGGGGAAAAAATTGGAAGACATAAAGGGTATATCTATTATACAATTGGACAAAAGCGAGGTCTGGAAATGGATGTCATGGAAAATCTCTGCGTTGTGAAGATTGATGCAACAAGAAATACTCTGATTGTCGATCGTTGGGAAAGTTTATTTTCAAGAGAATTCTCAATTGCCGATACACATTTTATAAATCATGCTGATTTGAATAATGCAGCAGGTACACAGGTTAAAATCAGAGGTTTTGGATTGAATCCCCCTGGGAATTGCCATCTTGATTTCAGCAATAAATACACAAGAGTATACCTCGATGAACCTGCATGGGCATTGGCTCCGGGTCAGCCTGCTGTTTTTTATTCCGATGATTTATTACTTGGTGGAGGGATCATTATTTAGGTGGTTTTTTTGCATTTAATGAATGCATTTCGTGATGAATGGGAAAATATCCTTTAAGATTTTATGGCATTCAGTATCCTTAAGAATTGATTTTCGTAATTTGCACTATATTGTTATTTTTACAACCCAAATTTCAAAGAAAAGCTTTGCATTTTGAAAAGGGCAATCATCATATTATTTACACTTTTTCTGAACTTTCAGCTTTTCGGACAGGTATTGTTAGGTGATATCAATTTTGAAGAGATCCCTTTTAAAAAAGTACGTGATTATATTCAGGAACAAATAGAAAACCATATTCTTACCATTTATGATCTTCAACCAACCCTGGAAAGGAAAATTATACCTTCGGAGTATTCCAGCCAGGAGATGCGTTATATAATAAATGAAGATCTTTTTACAGTATGGAAAAGTTATCTTCAGACAAGTCCGGCAGAATCGTGGGATGGAAAAAGAGTTTCTTTTGGTTTGCTTTGTTCGAAAGCTTCAGAGAATATGGTTTACCAGGGAGATAAATGTGCGGAAATTGACACCGGACAGGTAATATTTCTGAATCTCAGACTTCTTAGAGGTGTGTATAATCTTGCACTGGCTTTTGAGATAATCAATGTGGATGAAGCGAATAAGATCATTGAGTTCAGTTACATCAAAGGAAATAAGTCGAAAGGCAAACAATGCTTAAGTTTCAGACCAACTCCGGATGGCAAAACTGAAATTATTCATACCAGCTATTTTCAAAGTGATTCCAGAATGCGCGACAAATTTCTTTATCCTTTCTTTCATAGAAGAGCCACAAATGAGTTTCACAGGAATATGAAGAAGATCATTAAAAAAAATCATACCTGATTCAAACAGTATATTAGCATTACAATGGTGCTAAGTCTCAAAACCTTAAAGAACCTCGTACGCACATTAACAAATGAAAAAGGACTAATAGAGCGAATCCAAATAATGAAATGGATAAATGGTATCATTGCTCTCAGTAGTATCTGTTTTCAGGCTATCGGTTGAATCGAACCAACGATTAAAAAATTCCGGGATACATTTTGATGCGAGCTGGTTTGGGGAGTTCTGAAGGAAAGCAATACCAACCTCTTCTTCCGGACAAAAAGCTATCTCAGCCCTGTAGCCGGTCACATACCCTCCATGGTAAATAATTTTCCGTCCTTTATAGAAATAAATCCGCCATCCAAGACCGTAATACTTAGAGTCAATAGGGTCCCAGTTTTTAATGTATCTCCATTTCAGAGGAGATTGTACTACAGGAGTAGTAATCCTATTCAGGATATTGGAATCCAATACTTCCGGATTGTTACCCAACAATGCCAATAACCATTTGCTCATGTCCGAAATGCTTGCATTTATTCCGGCAGCAGGTTTCAGATTGTAATACCCTGTATTGGCAGGCAAAGTTATAGCTGTATTGGCATGATAATAATGTGGATAAGCTATATTGCTCTTTTTTCTGGTAAATATTGTTGGATTTGCAGAAGCATTACGCATTTTTAATGGCCGGAAAATTTTTTTTCTTAAAAGAATATCATAAGGCAATCCCGATTTAGTATGAGCAACACTATCAAACAAACTAAAAATGACATTTTGATAGCTGTAAAGTTGACCAGGTCTGGCTGAAATATCTACTTCAGGCAATTGATGCAATACTATAGGATAGGAAACTCCGTCTTCAATCAAATTGTCGAATGCATGTGGAACCAGGCCTGTTGTGTGACTCAACAGATTCATAATGGTCAGCTCGTAGGTGTTTATTGAATCTTTAAGTCTGAAATCAGGGATTATATCTTTTATTTTCTCATCCAGGAATAATACGCTGTCTTCTTCTAATATAGATGCCAAGACACCTGCAAATCCTTTTGATACCGATGCAAGCCGGAAAACAGTATGTTTGTTTATTGAATCCGTAGTGCCTGTTTTTTTAACTCCATAAGTTTCGGAAATAAGGACTCGGTTATTGTATACGATAGTTAAAGCTGCTCCAACCGTATTTGTACTGTCTAATTCGGATTGAATGAAGATCAGATAATCAGTAACAGTTGATGGTAAGGAGACCGTATCGGGGTCTGTTTCATTGAAAAATTTTGCGGTCTGTTGTTTAAAAGGTACGATTTTTAGTACTATAAGAATAGATATAACTAATAATAAACTGAAAAGGAGAATCTTCTTTTTTTGCATCAACTTGTATCTATTTTTGACTATGTCTGATGATCTGTCAAAAGTAATAAGCTATTTTTATTCATACCAATTTTAACCAGCCCTAATGAACTTAGTCGAAATCTGTTCATTCAAATTATTAATGAATAAAACAGGCTAATGAAGCATTTAATCAACGGTTATTATTGGTATTGTATTGCCATCGTCAATGTATTAAATTCAATTAATTATGCTCAAGAATTTTACTGATTGCAATGAACCAATGAAAATATGAACGCAAAAGCATGTTATATAGAGCTATTTCATACCGGTAAATTGAGAAAGCGTATTACGGCAATTGAGAAACTGGTTACAAATTGTACTCTTTGTCCGCGCAATTGCGGTATTGATCGGAGAAATAGCACAGGAAATTGTTTTAGTCCCCTTGAGCCTGTTGTTTCATCTGCCGCACCTCATTTTGGTGAAGAACCTCCATTGGTGGGGTATTATGGTAGCGGCACAATTTTCTTTACGAACTGTAATATGAGTTGTATCTATTGTCAGAATTACGATATTTCTCAATTGCACCTGGGCCAAAACATAACTTATGAGGCTCTTGCAGATCTGATGATAAATCTACAGGAGAGAGGATGTCATAATATTAATCTGGTGAGTCCCACACACCAGGTTTATGCCATTCTAAAAGCATTGGAACTGGCTGTTGATAAAGGATTGGAATTACCTTTGGTATACAATTCCGGAGGATATGATTCCATCAATACACTGAAATTCCTGGATGGGATCATTGATATCTATATGCCTGATTTTAAATACATTAATAGTGATACCGGGAAACGACTGAGTCATGTAAATGACTATCCGGATGTTGCCATGTTGGCCATAGAAGAAATGCACAGGCAGGTTGGCGATCTGCTGATCGATGAAAAGGGTATAGCCTGTCACGGACTGATTGTCAGACACCTTATCCTTCCGGGTTATCTCGATGAATCGATAAAGATCATTGATTTTATTGCATCTGTATCAAAAGGGATATACCTGAATTTAATGGATCAATACCGGCCGGCATACAGATCAGATAGTGATCCGAAGTTGACTGTCCGGTTAAATTCATCTGATTATGATAAAATATATGCTTATGCTGTCAAAAAGGGAATCCGGTTAGCAGAATAACTGAGATGAATTTGTAATCTTTACAGACTGTTCGTAACTTGATACAAAGCATTTATAGAAGCGTTTAATAAAATACAATGCTTATATGAGCAACACAAATTACGAATTACGTACTTCCCGGAATCTGGGATTGATTGATGAAACAGCACAGGAAAAACTCAAAAAATCCAAAGTTGCGATATGCGGACTTGGTGGTATTGGCAGTCCTGTTGCAGAAAACCTCGTTCGCATGGGAATAGGAAACTTTTCAATATTGGATCATGGCACTTTTGAACCAACAAACTCTAACCGGCAGATATATTCTTATACCGATACTGACGGCAGATCGAAAACAGAAGTTACTGAGGAGTATTTGCGGAAAATCAATCCGGATATTTGTGTTGAAAAATTCACAGAATTAACCTTGGAGAAGGTTGATTTGTTTTTGAATGGAGCAGATGTTGTCATTCTGGCTGTCGATGCACTCATCCCCATTCTCATTCTCTCAAGGGCAGCAAGATCAAAAAAAATACCACTTGTCGAATCGTGGGCTCTGGCTTTTGGCAATGTACGTGTATTTACTGAGAATACGCCTTCACTTGAAGAGGTATATTGCTATCCAACAATTGGTAGAGAAATTGAAGATATTTCATCTGAAGAACAAGCTGGCTTGCTTAAGAAATCGATTTTTGATGTGGTTGCTTCTTTTGATGGCATCATGGAACACTATCCTGAACGTGCGGTAAGGAAGATGGAGGAAGAAAATGTAGAAACCACCCTGGCTCCCTTAGTTTGGTTGTCATGCGCCATGATGGCTGTTGAAACCTACAAAATATTACTTGGAAAGAAAGAGCTGGCTCTTGCACCATCATTCCGGGTATTTGATCCGTTTAGATTCAGGTGTTTTAAAGCTTGAATTATTGTATTAGAGACTTATTGGAAAAATTTTCTGATAATCATATCGGTTTTCTTTTCAGCTTCCCGATCAATTTTCATTCTCTCGGGCTTTTCTTCAAACCATGTAATGGATTCACGCATCCCATCTTCAAAGGTTACTTGCGCATTCCATCCCGGAACAATAGATTTGATCTTGGCATTATCAAAAACCATAGAGCGTGCCTTATCCCCTAAGAGGGCGGCACCCCATTCGGATTCCAGCCTGTTTATAAAATCTGAAGGAATGTGTATGAGCTTTGGTTCTTTGCCAACAATTTTACCAATGATCCGGTAGATCTGATCCCATGTGTGTACCTCGTCTGATGTAATATGAAAATGGTTATTCATTGCTTTTTCTTTTCCAAAAAGACCGACAAAAGCTTTTGCAAAGTCTGTGTTATGAGTCATTACCCACAAAGATTCTCCGTCGCCGTGAGAAAGAATTGGCAGACCTTTTCGAATACGATATACAGGATTGTAAGTATTTGCAGTGAAAGCGACAGGAATCCATGTTTTCCCGTAAGTATAGGAAGGACGAACAATGGTATAGGGTAATTTATCCTGTAATGACAATTTGTTTTCGCAGGCAATTTTATCCTGTGAATACTTCCAGAACGGATTGCTCAAAGGACATTCCTCGGTGATGATATAATGATCTGGAGGTTTTTTGTATACCGTGGCAGATGATATAAAAATATACTGTTTGGTTTTCCCGGTAAAAAATTCAATATCGTTTTGCATTTGTTCGGGAGTGAAGCAGATGAAATTGGCAACAACATCAAAAGGAGCATGTTTTTCAATTGTCTTTCTGTCAGCTGCAATATTGATATCGCCCAGCAGGGTTAAAACTCCTTCGGAGTTTGTCAATTCCGATCTTCCCCTGTTGAAATGGTACAATTCGTGTTCCTGTCTGATAGCTTCTGCAGTGCAGGCAGAGGAAATGTTGCCGGTACCACCGATAAAAAGAACTTTCATTGTATTTATAATTTATGGTTAAATGTATCAGAAAAAGCAAACACTTTTCGAACTGATATTCAGGAAACCAGTTTCTGCGTTATGATTTACGTGTTAATATAGTGAATCGTGTCTTAATTCATGATCGATTACTTACAAATGTTTTCTATATTCACATCTTTTTTTGTATTTGCATAGTAAAATGGACAAGACATGATAAATATCTGTCAAAAAAATGGAACGAAACTTGTGATAAGACGTATTTATAGGTATTAAATAGTTTTTTAGTTATATCAATAATTCTGGGAGGGGAAAGGTGATACAAATCAACTACTTCACAAAATTGCTTGTAGCAATAATCTTATTTATCGCGATTCAATTTGACTTATCCGGACAGATAAACTTTCCGAATCAGTCAACCTATTCTTATCTTAAAGGAAGTGAGGCTTCCGGATTGGCAGGCAACTGGATGGATCCGGGCTTCAATGATGCTTCCTGGGCAACAGGGAATGCACCTTTTCGTTACGGTGACGGTACCGGAGGAACCGAAATTGCCGATATGGAAAAATATTATTCAACCCTTTATTTGCGGTCTTCCTTCAATGCAGTGAGTGTGGTAAACATAAATGAAATAACTTTCACTGTTGATTATGATGACGGATTTGTTATCTGGATCAATGGTGAAATCGTATTGAGCATGTATGCTCCAACTGTTCTTTCATACGATGCATTTGCAACTGAGCTGCATGAATCCGGAACTCCTGAGACTTTTGTGGTAAATGCGTATGATGTTGATCTTGTTGAAGGTGTTAATACTATTGCAGTCCAGGGTTTTAATGAAAATCTGGAAAGTACCGATTTCTATTTTGATATGACTATTCAGGCAACTCCGGATGTTCCCCGGCTAATTGATACCATAGGAATTGGATTTAACCATAATTCCGGATTTTATTCGTCTCCCTTCAATCTCACTATTACTTCCCCCGATCCCCAGGCCGATATCATTTACACTCTTGACGGAAGCAATCCGGAAAATTCGGTAACAAGTTATACGGTTTCCTCTCCGGCAACAGTTTTCATTGATCCTGCCAGTACAACAGGAAGAGGTACAACACCTGGCGTAGTGCTGCGCGCAAGTCTTACAAAAAATGGGTACAAACCTTCCTATCCGGCAGGAAGAACATTTATTTATATCAGCAATGTTTTAAATCAGACTTACCCCGGTGGTGACTGGCCAAACAGTAACATTAACGGTCAGATCATCGATTATGATATGGCATCGGATGTTCTTAACGATTCCCGTTACAGCAACCTGGTTGATGATGCTCTTCTTGATATACCAACGATCTCAGTCATTACGGATAATAAGAATTTGTTTGATCCTTCTACCGGCATTTATGTTAATGCCGACGGTCATGGTGAGGAATGGGAAAGGGAATGTACTGTTGAATTGATCTATCCGGATGGCTCGGAAGGCTTTAATGTAAATGCAGGTTTGCGTATACGAGGAGGTTGGAGTCGACATCCTGATTTTCCAAAGCATGCATTCAGATTGTTTTTCCGCTCGGAATACGGAGACCCCAAGCTGGAATATCCTTTATTCGATGATGAAGGAGTATCGGAATTTGATAAGATTGATTTGCGAACATCACAGAATTACGCATGGAGTGTTGGTGACAGCAGAAATACCATGGTCAGGGAAGTATTTTCAAGAGATTTACAGAGGGATATGGGGCAACCATACACTCGCAGCAGGTATTATCATTTGTATCTGAATGGCATGTACTGGGGACTTTTCCAGACACAGGAGCGGTCTGAAGCTCGCTATGCTTCCGATTATTTAGGTGACAGTAAGGAAGATTATGATGTGGTAAAGGTGAATACAGAGGACTGGTCATACAGGATAGAGGCAACAGACGGTGTATTAACTACCTGGCAAAATATATATACACTGGTAAAACAAGGTTTTGAAGATAACTCGAGGTATTTTTTTCTTGAAGGAAAAAATGAAAACGGAGTTCCTGTATCCGGCAGACAAATCCTGGTTGATATTGACAACCTGATCGATTATATGCTGACCATATTTTATACGGGGAATTTTGATGCACCTACTTCTTCCTTCGGGCAAAATAATGGCCCCAATAATTTTTATGCAATATTTAACCGGTCTGATAAAAAAGAGGGATTTGTATTTTTTAACCATGATGCGGAGCATGCTCTGTTTGTTAATGTCGCCTGGCCGGGAGTGGGTATAAACGAAGATAGGGTAAATATCGGAACACGAACGGATGAATATCAGATGCAGGTAAGCAGTTTTAGCGGATTTCACCCGCAATGGTTGCATTTTAAACTTTGCGACAATGAAGAATACAGGCTGCGTTTTGCTGACAGAGCTGCAATGTATCTCACAGGGAATGGTGCTATGACACCTACAATTAGTTTAAACCGTTTCAATAGCAGAGTAATGGAGATTCAAACTGCAATCATTGCCGAATCAGCGAGATGGGGTGATGCCAAAACAGGTAGTTCATATACAAAGGATGATCATTGGCTGCCTGAGATCAACCGGGTTAGGACCGGATTTTTCCCTGTCAGAACAGATATTGTGATCAATCAATTGAAAGAGGCAGATTTGTTCACCAATTTGTTTGCTCCTAAAATTTATGTTTCCGGCAATCCTGTTTATGAAAAAGACTATCCCATTGCATCAAATATTGAGGCAACCATTGATAATCCGAATTCAGGAGGAACGATCTATTATACACTGGATGGGAATGATCCAAGAATAGTAGGCGGTGAAGTGTCTTCTTCTGCTATTGACGGAGGGAATGAAGTAGCACTTCAGATTGGTGCATCAACTATCATTAAGGCAAGGATATTGAACAGTGGACACTGGAGCGCTATTTGCCATATCAATTTCTTTTCGGATGCAGATGATTTTTCCTATCTGAAAGTTACCGAACTGCATTATCATCCAACAGATCTGATCTTTGATTACGATACTCTATCAGGCAAAGACTTTGAATTCATTGAATTTAAAAACACCGGAGAAACATCACTCAACTTATCGGGATTTGTACTGGATTCTGCTGTACATTATGAATTTCCTCAAAATACGATCCTGCCTCCCCAGGGATTTTATGTTATTGCATCCAAACCTTCTCTGTTTTATTACAGATATGGTAAGGTAACCAACGAAAATTTCAGTGGCAATTTTTCAAACAGTGGTGAAGAAGTGCTGCTGAATGATTCAGAGGGGAACGAGATCATTCACTTTATTTATGATGATCATAATCCGTGGCCTGAAGAACCGGACGGTGACGGTCCGTCTATGGTTTCAATTGAAATAAATCCGACAGGTAATCCTGCTTCACCATATTACTGGCGTGCATCCTACAGAAATGGTTCTCCTTTTAAGGACGATGATTTTTATTTAGGCATTGAAGATCCGGAACCGGAAAAAGCAATGATTGATCATATATTGGTGTATCCGAATCCAACGCAGGGTGAACTGACTGTCATCAGATCTTCCTATGAATTATCAGGAAAGATGCGAGTGAAAATGTACAGTTTGCAAGGTGTATTATTGGAGGATATTACTTCTTCAGAAGATGAAATGGATTTGGATCTTCGCGAACTGAATCTTGAATCGGGAATGTATATTTTACAGGTTCAGTTCCGGAATGAAATGATTACAAAAAGGATAGTATATCATCCTTAACATAATGATATGGATAAATCCGGTTTACATTTGAAAACCGGATTTAACAACACTTGTTATTTTCCTTTTTTACTTTCTTTTTCTTCTTCTTTTTTATTTTTCATTTCCATAAATTTTTCAATCAGGTCAGGCATTTTTTCAATCGCAGCTCCTAGTCCTTTGTTTTTTTCTGCCTGGAGAAAATGTATATCTCCTCCTTTGGTTACCAGGAAGCCTACGGGTGAAATCCCTATGCCGGCGCCTGCTCCCTGTCCGGTACCCGATCCTTTCTGTTTCGGGTGATCTCCTTCTCCGCCTGCACTGCCGAAACCGACACCCACCCTGATTACAGGTTTACAGGTGAATTCGCCTATTTTAAATTCTTCGCCGATAATGGTTTCAGTTTTTGTCATTTCCTTTACATGTTCGGAAATTTTGTCTAATAATTCATCGATTTTGTTTTCCATAGTTTTAATTTTTACTGGTTAAAAATATATAAATAACAATTCCTACTAATTTGTATACATAGGTCCTGGCTCTGAAGTCAATTGCATTTTGATTTTCAAAATTGATATGTATCGAAATATTCCGCTGACGGACAAGTTGTGTAACAGGAATTAATAGTGCATTTAAGGGATAATCATTTGTATCAATGTTTGCATCCAACTTTTTAATAGATATGGATTTAATTAATTTGCAAATGATTTTAGTGTGTTTTGCAGGATGCAGTATTTGAAGGATCCTGCTTTTCCGGCCTGTTGCCTTTTCACTTTTTTTTTCAAAGGATTTTTTCTCAAATGGATGGAATGTAAAGGACAAAAAGAGAACATGCAATTTTAACTTCCAGGTATCAGGTTTTATGAAAAGACTGATTTTGGCATATCCTGTCAGACTTATATAATATTCATTTCGGTTTGTATCAATTGCAATAGTAACAGGAGAGAAAAGAATACCCGCTACAAATACGGCAAATATGATTATGAAAATTAACAGGATCATTGAAATTGTTTTGCATCAAAATTACTATGGGATGTATGAATAGGAAACCACCTTTAGGTAAAGAGGAGGATAATTAAGGTGAACAGGTATCAGTGAACGGTAACCTGCTCCAGGTTGACGTGCACCGAACTTTCACCGGTGATTCTTACAGAAGCATATTTCCCGGTTTTGAATGGGCCGGGATTGACCAGTATACAATTGCCAATTTTATCAACTCCCGTACCTTCATGTATATGTCCTGTAAGACATAAGAGAGGGGACAGGATTTCAATGAATTTCCTGACCGATCTGCTTCCGACATGTCTGCCATCGGTTAATCTGTCAAGAATAGTATTATAAGGAGGTTCGTGGGTAACAAAAACAATCGGCTCGCTCGATTTAAGATTTGCTCCCAATTCCTTAAGCCATCTTTTGGCCTCATTTTCCCTGTATTCGAATGGTGTTGGTCCGGGGCAGGGAAGAGAACCGCCAAGACCACATAAGGTAAATCCCCGAATTGTAGTGATCCTTTTGTTAAGATTTATGCCTTCCTGAGTCAGGTATTCATCTGCCTCTTTATAATCACAATTTCCGGCTACAGCATATATGTGTTTGTTAAAAACAGCCAGTTTTTGTATGATTTGCTGAACATCCTTTCTTTTGCCGAAATGGGATATGTCGCCTGACAGGATCACAAGATCTGAATTTTGCAATTCCTTCTCAATTTCGTTGATATAGGAAACAGCTCCATGAATGTCTGTAAGATGTATTATATTTAAATCCAAGAGAGTGTTTTTTTGGTTCGTTTAACATAACACCGGTCAGGTTACTGTATCCTTTAAAATGACCATCCGGATTATTTCAGGTAAACCTCATGTAATTGTTCACCTTCGTCAATTTGGGAAACAATCAATTTGATATGATACTGGTTTCAATGCATTCTTTTTTAACAATTCAATTGTTATAAGGGCATTATCATAAAAAGGGAATGCCGGAGTTCAAGATGAATATCCGGCATAATTCCCAAAAAACCAAAACCATGAAAACAAAAAACAAAAATAATGCTAATTGTTGTTAAAAAAACTAATTTTTACAATATATTCATTTCCTTTCGTATTCATAAAGGATATTTCCGCTTTATTATTCCAATATATTTCATTGAATTTGAGTCGTTTGAGTGTTATACGGTTTATAGTTCCCGGTTCATTTTGAAGTCCGGTTATTTTTTGAATGTATTTCATTACGACCATATATGATTCCTCATTCTTACGATTAGACACAATGGATGTGATGATAAAATTATGAATCGCTGAATTGCCCAGAATATAACTTTTATCACCATTAATATTCATCGTAGAGTATCTGATAAGCTCCATAAACGTATTATTGTTAAACAGCATATTCACTATAACCTTTATTTTGTATAAAAAATCATAGGTACTTCTGTTTGTATTCCCAATAAAAGATACAGCATTTTTCAGATTCAGGTCATTTAAACTGCCTATCTCATTCCTCTGCATGTTAACATTATCGATTTTCATTGTTTTTTCATTTTATTAATACGTAACTTTTAATAAGATCAACCGATTACCTGTTTCAGGCACTACTATGATCTCAATTGAGAAATACAGGTCTTGTTTAAAAGTATATGCACACCACTTTTTGTGAAATAACATACCTGATCATATTATACCAAATACGATACTGGCATACACTATTACATGGTCAATAAATGGTTGTCGGATATAGGTGAGTGAAGTATATTCACTCTGTAGGTGACTAAATGCAAAAGTCGGGCCGAAAATTAAAACCGGAAATAAAAAACCTCAATTCATGACATAAATCATAGATATAAAACTTAGAAAATGTCGAAGTTGAATTTTAGTTAAGTTCTTTTTCTGCCAAATATCCTGCTGAAAAATCCTCCTGAATCGTCGTGATAGTATTTATTATCGTAGCCGTATTTGAAGGATTCTTTGCGTATGTTCAGATCATTGATAAGAATGCTGAAATTATCAAAATTATTATTCTTCATACCTTTTAATGCATTTTTGAAAGCATCTCTTATGGTGTATTCCATCCGTACAACAAATATGTTCACATCAGAATGTTTCATTAAGAGGAAGGTTTCGGAAACGATTCCTACGGGAGCGGAATCTATAATTATATAATCATACATTCCTTTTAATGTTTCGATGAATTCGGTTGTTCTTTCTGAAGAAATCAGTTCTGCAGGATTTGGAGCCGCAGGTCCTGCTGATATAAGATCAAGATTTTCAATCTCTGTTGGAAGAATAATGTCATCAATTACTGCCTTGTCAATTAAGAAGGAACTAATACCAATCATATTGCTTGAGCCAAATTCCTGGTGAACTTTTGGCCGGCGCAAATCAAATTCAAGCAAAGCAGTTTTATGACCGTTCAGAGCCAGAACAGAAGCAAAATTTATTGAACAGAAAGACTTGCCGTCTCCACTGGATGCGGAGGTAAATAATACAACCTGTTTTTTGCCACTGTGATCAAAGAATTGAAAATTTGTCCGGACGCCCCGGAACGATTCGGAAACAGAAGAATTGGGACGCTGAGCAACAACAAGATTTGTTTTTCTGAAATTATGGAATATTTTCCCTAAAATTGGATTTTCAGCAACCTGCTCTATCTCTTCCAGTGTATTGATCCGATTATTGAAGAAGTCGACAACCAGAACATATCCTGTTGGTATGAGCAGAGCAAGAAAAAGAGCAATGGCATAATTTAATTTTGTTCTGGGAGATACTATTTTGGGTCTTATTGATCGGGCAGGCTCTATAACTTCATAATCCGGCATACTTGAAGCTTTTGCTATCTGGGCTTCTGATCTTTTTTGGAGAAGGAATGTATAAATTGCACTATTCAACTCAAATTTCCTTTCAATGCCTTTCAATTGCAACTCTGTTTTTGGCATCATAGAAATCTGGTTGGACAGTTTGGTAATCCTATAGTTTATTTCATTGATCGAGCTAGAAAGAGTTTTCAGAGAGCTTGAAACATTTTCGAGAATGGTATTTTTTATATTTTCAGTTCTCTGGTTGTAATTTTTTAAAAGAATATTATCGGAACTCTGGTTGTTCCCAATATGTCTGGCTCTTTCTGAATTAACAGCAAGCAATTCAGTAACAAGGCCTGTAAGTATGGGGTCAACAACATTCATTGAAGAAGGAGCGACCAGATCAGATATATCTCTATTTTTATTAAAATAATCCCGTAAATACAAATAATACCTCTGTTGTTGCTGAAGAAGGGCTTTTTCAGATTCAAGCCGGTCCAATCTGGAAAAAATTTGTTGTCCCTGGAAACTAAGGTCCATCACCTGGTGTGAAGTACGAAAGCTTTTCAGGTTGGCTTCTGCAGTAGAAAGCGAGTCTTTAAATTCTGATATTTGTGCATCAATAAACGATACGGTGCTCGCTGCAGCATTGTTCTTCTTCTGCAGGTTTCGATCTAAAAATACCGATGCGAACATATTAATAAAATCAGTGACCCTGTAATAATCAGTGCCTTTCAATGAAATGTCTATGATGGAAGCTGTCGGACTGACTGCTTCAACAGATAGATAACCCTGGTATTCAAACGTTAAATAGTTGGTGTTATGGAAATGAAAGAATAATTCCCTGTTTTTCGTATAGTCTTTATTAAATTTTTCGGTTTTAAGAATTTGGAAGTTGAAATACTCAGTCTTGATTTCCTGGCCGAATTTATAGTTGTAGTTAAAAATTTTATAAGGAACTACTCCGGTGATATTATCGTCGATATAATTGTAAAGATAGATATCATTTTTTTGTTGTTTTGTATATATTTTGAATGTGTTGTCATCAACAAATTCAATATAAAAATCCAGGTAGGTTGCCTGGGGGTGAGTCGGGTCAACAAGTATTTGAATAGGGGATTCATTATAAAGTTCTGTTTTCTTAACAAAACCAGTGTTCCTTAACATTTCGGAATAAAAGGTTTTTTCATAACTGTAGATCGAAGATTTCATATCCATCCTCTCAATGGTTTCCTTTATCATTGAAAATGATTTTAAAACCTCAATTTCGTTATCAATGTTGGTTTGTCCTGAAAATAATGCCATGCTTGAAAGAAAGTCATTAGTGCCTGAAAGAGCACTTCGCTCTTTTTCAGATATCATAATGGTTGCATTGTTCTTGTAAAGTATATTTGATGTTTTATTGAATATAAAAGTAATTCCAAGAAATAGTATTGCTAACAGGATATAACTTTTTTTAAATTCCAAAAAACGCTGTACCAGCTTTTTGTAATTCAGATCTTGTTGCTGCAAATTATCGTATGTTTCTTTCATTCTGAAATATAATAAAAATTATTAGAACAAAGAGATAACTGCAATCAGGGTGGTAATGGTCGTCAGCATAAGATAAACAGGTGTATAATCTCTCATTTGCCTGTATTTGGTTCTTACAGGATCAACAATAAGAATGTCATTTGGCAACAGATAATAATTTTCAGATTCTGCGATTTTTTTATTTGTTAAATCCAGGTATTGATAGGTTATAACATTGTTTTTTTCACGAACAAGTGTGACCTTCGTTTTATCACCAAAATCAGATACATCACTGGCAAGAGCCAATGCCTGAAAAACGGTTATTTTCTCATCAAAAAATGTAAAATTGCCGGGATTTCTAACTTCACCTAAAACGGTGATCTTATTCCCTACAAACCTGATACGGATGGAAATATTTGTCAGGTATTTATTGAGTTCTTGTTCGAGTTTGTTTCGTGCCTCTTCCAGAGTAAGATCTTTAAGCGTAATATTACCGATAAACGGGAAATTGATGTATCCTTTATCCGATACTTCATAGGATATTAACTGTTCATCTGCATATCCAAATCTTGTATCTTGCTCAAAGATTGCTGAAGTCCTTTCATCAAGACTGTATATTTTTATATACAAATAATCATAAGGCTGGATCGTTTTTTCTAGCCTGTCATTGTTGAATTTGTCTTTTGGATCAGAGTCTTCAATAGTATATTTAAGCTTCTCGGTTGGGATACAACTGACAGCCAGAATGAAGATAAGAGAAAATACAGAAATTCTTAGCATTTGAATAAAACTTTGATAATAATAGCAAAGATATTAGAGGAAAGGAGAAATACAATATTTTTAATGACCTCCTGCACGAAAGACGCTCAAAATTGTTCTGAAGAATAGGATAAAGTCTGCCTTCAATGACCAGTTATCAATGTATTGCATATCCAGTTTCATCCATTTCTCGAAGATCACATCGTTTCTGTTAGGGAATATTTGCCAGGTACATGTAATACCGGGTTTTACTGAGAGTCTTCTTAATTGCCAGCGTTCGTATTTTTCAACTTCGTCCGGAAGAGGAGGCCTCGGGCCTATGAGAGACATTTCTCCTTTCAGTACATTGAAAAGCTGGGGAAGTTCATCAAGGCCTGTTTTTCTTAATACTCTTCCGACAGGAGTGATGCGGGGGTCTTTTTTTATTTTAAATGCCGGTCCGTCACTTTCATTCATTTCCATAAGCCTGGCTTTCATTTTTTCTGCATCCTGTACCATGGTCCGGAATTTATAAATATAAAATTTCCGTCCTCTCAGGCCTACTCTTTCCTGTTTAAAAACAATAGGTCCTTTGGATGTAGATTTGATCAAAACGGAAACCAGCAACATAAACGGAGATAACAAGAAAAGTAAAGAGAATGAGATCCAAAAATCCATAAACGATTTCCATGACAATGCAAAACGATTTCGCGGGGATGAACTGAAAGTCAGAAACTGTACGTTGTTAAAATTTGTTATGTAAGCGTTTGCATAAGACATGGGAGAGAAGCTTGACTGCAAACGGAAGATAACTCCGATTTCCTCACATGCCTGGATCAGATCATGGATCCGGTTTTCATCTACCGTGCTTTTGCAGTAGATCACTTCGTCGATGATGTCAACTTTAATAAGGTCTTTAATGGATATTTTATCAGGAAGAATTCTAACCCGTTTTCCATACTTTTCCCTGATCTTATCAGATTCTGATAAGATCATCAGTATTCTGAATCCCCATTCCTTGTATGTAAGAATATCCGAGATGAACTGATCGGATTTATCATCGGCATAAAGAATTACATTGTGTACATTGTGACCATTCACTCTGAAATATTTGAAAACCCGGAAAATAATCAGTCTGAAAACAAACAATGACAAAAGATTCACAACAGTGAACGAAATGATCATATAGTGGCTGAAGATATGAAGATCGAAAATGTGTTTATAAAGGAAAATCAGAAGGAACCCGATAAAATTAAAATTCAGAAGTTTAAACAATACCGAGAGTGTTGATCTGGTCCTGGGAACATCTGAAATGTTCATCATCTTTAACAGCAATGTCCATGTCGGAATGATCAGTAACAACATATATACATAATCAATGGTAAAAACAAAATAATTTGTTTCGATAAGATTGGCTATGTAGTATGCTGCAAAATAAGATATAACCGTAATGATGATATCAAGAAAGGGGAATATTGCCTGTATCTTATTTGCTGAGAATAGATTCGTAATAACTTTATTTATCATCTTAAATCGCATAGGTTGTTGTGATATATGTGAGCAAATTTAAGCATCTTTATGCCATCAAACAGCATATAATTAGTGAATAAGCTCAATATTTTGATCAAGACCGATTTTTTTGGGATAGAATCAAAATTATTGTATATTGAGCTAATCGTATTCAATTAATAGATTATCTAAACTACTTGCTATATAGCAAATTTGTCGTATTAGTATAGGCCTTTCATAATAGTTGAATTTGATTATTTAAATTAAAAACAATAACGTATTTAGTGATTATATAAATTATAAAGATGAATCTACTTTTTCATACAATAGTAAAGGAAAACTCTTAATGAGAATTGTAACCTTCCCCTTAATTGAACGTATTGAGAAAGTTAAAAATCAAAATAATAATACCATTGAAATAGCCTTGTTAGGGATTGTTCTAAGATTAAATTTGAAAATTACTGAATTAATTTTTGCCGTTAGTAATTACATAGGGTGGATATGTACTTTACGTTAAAAAAGAATATATTTGAGTTTGATAATTTACAATTACTTTTGGCCAAATATATTAATTTATATTTGTGTTAAATAGTATTAAATCATCTGATTGAACATGATATGATACCCGATATTCTGATGCTATAAAACTTAGAAATGTAATATGCTGTTATTTATCTGAATGAATCATTAGAGCATAACAACATGTTTCAAATTAAACAGTATACCTGATAATCAGTAATTATTTGTTCCTAACCTAAATTGTTATAAAGAAATATGTGTGAATTAAGTATCATTATTCCAGTGTACGGTTGTAAGGAATGTTTATTTGAATTGTATCATCGAACTAAAGGTACCATGGATAAGAATTCATTAGAATTCGAACTTATTTTTATTAACGACGCGAGTCTGGATAATCCGTGGGAATTGTTAGAAGAACTCTGCAAAAGAGATGAACGAGTTAAAGCACTATCTTTATCTCGTAACTTTGGACAACATTATGCTATTACTGCTGGTCTTGAAAATGCAAAGGGTAATTGGATTGTTGTTATGGACTGCGATTTACAAGATCAACCTGAAGAAATTCCAAAATTGTTATCCAAAGCCCATGAGGGATATGATATTGTTCTGGCTCAAAGAAAAATAAGGCAAGATAATTTCATAAAAAAGCTATTTTCAAAATTGTATTACAAATTCTTGGGCTATTTAACAGATACAAGGCAAGATCATACCGTTGCAAATTTCGGAGTGTATCATAGAAGAGTGATTACTTCTATTTTACAAATGAAAGATGCAATTAGATATTTTCCTGCAATGATTCGTTGGGTCGGATTTAGTACCGCAACTATTGAAGTACATCATAGCGAAAGAATAACCGGTAAAACTTCATATAACCTTAAAAGATTACTGCAATTGGGTACAAATGTAGTTTTATCATTTTCAGAAAAGCCTCTACGTCTGGTTGTTCGATTTGGTCTTATTATTTCAGTTCTGAGTTTTTTTGCTTCAATACTATTTCTTTATAAATATTTTACTGGACAAGTGAAAGTATTGGGATTCACAAGCTTGATACTCTCAATCTGGTTTTTTTCGGGTATTATTATTTTTATTCTTGGAATTATTGGATTGTATTTAGGGAAAACATTTGATCGAGTAAAAAATAGGCCTGTTTATATAATTGACAGGAAGATAAATATTTAAAATTCATGTCAGATTACCATCATCTCAGTTGGGATTCAAATTTTTTTAAATTTCCTATTGCCAGGATTGAACCAAAAAAATCATCTGATCTGTTTGATATTTTAAAAGAATTGAAACAACAAAAATATTACCTTGCATATCTTTTTGTAGATGAAAAACACGATGAAATGCACGCTCAGGCATTAAGAGAGAATGGCATTCTTGTTGATAAAAAGATATCCTTCCATACAAAGCCTAAAAACAATAAACAAAATCAGATTACAAATAATGTTAGGGTAAACTCTTGTAAAGAGATTAATAATGAATTGATAGACTTGGCCCTTCTTTCAGGTGAGTATTCCAGATTTAAGACGGATAAAAACTTTGAACAGGGCACCTTTGAACAGCTCTATTATACTTGGCTTAAGAATTCAATATTTGGAGAGTTATCAGATTATTTTATTACATATCATTCAAAATTATTATTACAGGGTTTTGTAACCCTAAAAATTCATGAAGATGAAGCTAAAATAGGATTGATGAGTGTTGCACCAACAGCCCAAGGTAAAGGAATAGGCACTCTCCTTCTAAATAAAGTGTTCCAACTCTGTGTTGAAAGAAAAATTAATGAGATTCAGGTAATTACTCAATTGGATAATATTCAGGCATGCGGTTTTTATAAGAAAAATGGCTTTACAAAACTCAAGTTGGAGCATGTTTTTCATTTTTGGTTGTCTAATAATATATAGAAGAAGATGATACCTTTTAATAAACCTTATTTAACTGGCAAAGAAGCCCATTATTTGTATGATGCTGTATACAAAGAAGGTCATATTTCAGGTAATGGAAAATACACAAAGCTATGTCAAAAATATTTTGAAAACAGATATGGTTTCCATAAATGTCTTCTTACGACTAGTTGTACTGATGCTTTAGAAATGTCGTCATTGCTAATTGATATTCAGCCTGGAGATGAGGTTATTATGCCTTCATACACATTTGTTTCAACAGCTGTGGCATTTGTTCGACAAGGAGCTAAAATTGTTTTTATTGATAGTCATGTAGACCATCCCGGAATGGATGAAGATAAAATTGAAGAGCTAATTACACCAAGGACTAAAGCAATTGTGCCCATCCATTATGCTGGTGTTGCATGCGATATGGATAAAATAATGGCGATAGCTTCTAAATATAACCTTTATGTAGTTGAAGATACTGCACATGGAATTGATTCCTATTACAATCGCAAACCTTTAGGTAGAATTGGACATCTGGCAACATTTTCGTTTCATGAAACAAAAAATATTACATCCGGTGAGGGTGGTTTACTAGCAATAAATGATGATCAGTTTATTGAGAGAGCTGAAATAATCTGGGAAAAAGGTACAAATAGAGCACAGTTTTTTCGTGGAGAAGTGAATAAATATAGTTGGGTAGATATTGGATCATCTTTTTTACCTTCGGATATAATTGGCGCCTATTTATATGCCCAATTAGAAAATCTTGAAAATATTCAAAATCTAAGAATTGATATTTGGAATCAGTACTATGAAGGGTTAAGACCACTTGAAGCCAATGGGGATATTTCATTGCCAATTATCCCTCAATATGCAGTTAACAATGCTCATATGTTTTATATAATTTGTAGAAATTTAAAAGAAAGGACTGCATTAATAGAACATTTAAAGAATAATAACATTCATGCGGTATTTCATTATTTATCCTTGCATAAATCTGATTATTATATTAACAAACACGATGGTAGAGATTTACCAAACAGCGATAAATTTACAGATTGTCTTCTTAGACTTCCTTTTTATAATGAACTAAAAAATGATGAAATAAAGTATATAATAAGTCAAATTAAGGCATTTAAAACTTTTAAAGTTAATTAATTTATTAAATGTCTTAGTGATCCCTGTGTATTCACAAACAAGCTGATGTCAACTTTGAAAATTACTGAGCACCTGTATTTGAATTTACTATCTTATAAACTTTCAGCGTATCATAACCTATCGTATTGATTGATTCTATTACATGGCCATGTTTATCTATATAATTAGAAGTCATGTCGAAAAATTCTTTCAAAGATGCAGAAATTTTTTCCTCTCTGCCTGAAGTTCCTGTTTTACCTTCTAATAGAGCATTGGTTAGAATGACATAATCTACAGAATTGCTTTGTAACAATTCTTCAAGATTGTTATAAGGTTTAGAATCCCAGTCTACATATTCACTATAAAATTGTGTGTTTTTCAATGGGTACCAGAAATGTAGAGAGGTGAGCACAGTAGAATTATCAGGTATAAGTTTTGATATCTGGCTTTCAATTTCTGAGTAAGGTGTATTACGAAATTTTTTATAAATTATATATCCATCTCCAGCCAGGTTATTCATCAGGTAAACAATACCGATCACAATCACAATCAATTCAAGCTTTTTATGTTGAATGTTTTCAATTATTAGAGCAAATGATAGAAGGGAAAAAATAATGATCTCTCCAAAATGTCTCGAACTGTAATGGCTAAAGAAAGATAAAGATAATATTAGGTTCAATAAGCCAAAGATTGCTATATAGCGTAGGATACTTCCTTTTTTTGAGAGAAATAATCCCCATACCAAAATACCGAATTCAAAGATTAAAATATATAGTCTTTTAATTCCCAAAGCATATATAGAAATAAAGTTGCTGATGTTATCATGAATACCAAAACCAGTATCAGAAAAGGAATTTCTTGTACTTACCTGGGAAATAAATTCCTTTAAAGAAAAGGTAGGCATAAGAAATGCAAAAATAAAATATACAGTTATAATAGTCAGAGTACTTAAACTAAAATAGAGAAGATGTGAAATTCTTTTATCCCTAAAAGCATTAATCAATAAGTATATTCCTGAATTTATTATAAATAATACACCATTGGGATGTACCAGAAAGGATAAGGAAGACAGTAATGAGGCAACAATGATATTTTTAACTTCTTTGGATTCATGGTATTTAATCAGGTAATAAATTGACCAAATACCAAATGCAAGTATCCATCCCTCAGGGCGTGTGGTTCTAAATACAACATAGCTAACATTAGAAAAAATAAACATCAATAGCACTAAAATGTTTGTGAACTTTGAGGTTTTCAATTGTTTGAGTATAGAAATTATTCCCCAAAGAGAAATTAAGCCTGCAATAACTGACGCCATTCTCGTTACAAATAGGCTGCACCCAAAAAGTTTTATTACTATAGCAAGCAAAAAGGTATAAATGACAAAATAGTCACCCCCGCCTCGACCCACATTAGTATTTTCAAACCAGTTGCCTTGTGTAAAATTAAAAGCAGTATTGGCATACCATGGTTCATCTTCCATAATGTCTGGTACATTAGTCAGGAAAAACAACTGGACTAATAAATATATCAGGATCAGCAAAACATGTATAGAAACATATTTTTTAATAATTGTCTTCATTATATGCTTAGGTTATGTAAACAATTTATCAGGTTCTTTATAACTTGAAATTTCAGCCAGATAAAATAAAACTAATTTAAGTATTAATTAAATGTGAGACAAAAATAAGAATCCAAATTCTTCTTTAAGAATCTAATATGACCAATTCAGCAGGATTATTTGATGAAAACTGATTTTTTAAAGTTAAAAAGATTTAACGATTTATGACTTTGCAGTTAAGACCTCACCCCATCCCTCTCCAAATGGAGAGGGAGTAATCCTGCATCGAGAAATAATTTCATAAGCCTTCCCCTTCTCCACCTGGAGAAGGGGCCAGGGGATGAGGTAAAAATCAAATATAAACACATAACAGAGAATAATATTTTGTATTAACTATGCAATTTTTTTTCTTTGCATAAAAAAGTTAGATGAAAGTTAACGAATTATTTAACCACGAACTATTTGGAGGAGCAAAACCTATAACATTTGAAAATGCACGAATATTAAGAAAGGAGTTAACAAAAGCTGAAGCTATACTTTGGAAGAGCTTACGAAATCGAAAATTAGCCGGAGTAAAATTTCGCAGACAGCATCCAATAAAGCAGTTTATTGTTGACTTTTATTGTGCCTCAAAAAAATTAGCAATAGAAATTGATGGTGCAATTCACGATCCGGAAGATGCAAAAGAATATGATGAAAACAGAAGTCATGAACTTGAAGAAATTGGCATAAGGATCTTACGATTTTCAAATGAACAGGTAGTATATGAAATGGATGAAGTATTGAATCAAATTCGGAATTATTTATAGATATAATGTTTGCAGTTAAGACCTCACCTTTCATCAGGCGAAGCTTTAGCGAAGTCTGAACAGCCCTCTCCATTTGGAGAGGGAGTAATTCCTGCAACGGAAAGCTTTTCTGTAAATTTTCCCTTCTCCATGTGGAGAAGGGGCCAGGGGATGAGGTAAAAATCAAGAAGCTGTGATAATCACAAAAATATTGTCTGTTAATTTTGCAAATTTGTTACAGATGTTGCAGCATTGAACAGGCAGATCTTTATGAAAACGTGTACTAGCCGGGGTCAGGTGGATTGTTTAGAAAGGATAATCAATCAAACAATACCAGTTTCTGCGTAGTAATCACTTCATTTCTGTTATACAGCACAACCAGATATACTCCACTGTTTAATGAACTTACATTAAGTTCAACCGAATCGAGGTTAATCGTTGAAGTTACATCCTCTGTGTAAAGTACTTTCCCGTATATGTCCAGAATTCTGATATAGTATCTCTCTGTAATGTCTGTATTCCCATCAGGATTTGTAAGCGTTAACGTAACAATATCGTTTGCCGGGTTTGGGAACAGGTGGAGTTCATATTTATGTGAATTCAGCACATAATCAAGGTTGGAAAAAGGGGATGCAAGGTAATTGGTATATATTTCTTCAGGCGACAGAGACCGGTTGTAAACAGCCAGAAGATAAAGATCACCCAGCCACGGTGCATCTTCATTAAAGTTGTTGGCAATCAAAAGTGAATAATCATTTTCCCACTTGCTGTAATTTGCAGGTCTGAATCCTGAGACCAGTTCCTCCCCGTTAACAAATATCTTTTCGTCACCTGATAAATTATGTGTATATACAATATGCTGCAAAACATCTGCATCCAGGTTAGTATTCATGATCAGACTGGGATTCCCGAATTCATCAGTTGTTGTTGTACATAAATTTGTTGAATAGTAAATTTTTTCTATACTGTACATATCAGAAAAAACATTGAGTGCAAAAGCCTGTGAGGTGTTGTTTTCAATCGAGAGAACCTTGGAAAGGTTTTGATTTTGCCTTTCTCTTGATTTCAACCAGCATTCGACCGTTATTTCATTTGCCTTCTTACAAGCCTGACTGATTTTTACTGCTTCATGCTGTGAACAAAGCCGTGTATCGGTAAGGATTTTCAGTTTTCCTTCTGATGTAAGTTCAATTTTTTCAGGTTCCTGGATAAGAAGGTCCAGCGGTCTGTTGTATCCCGACCGGTCAAGGATAACCTCACTGGAGTCGAATGTAAAGATGTATTCTGCTATCAATCCATCTTTTATTCTTAATGTGTCGAAAAGCATCTGTGATGATATCCTTACCAGGTTGCTGTAATTCGATTCGCCTGCTTCATTGATCGCACTCACTTTATAGAAGTAAGTGGCACCGGGAACTATTTGTTCATCGAGATACGTGGAAGAGTTTGGAGAAGTCGTATGAATAATTTCATAGGTTTCGGAAGGATAGGTAGCCCTTTTGATAACAAAACCCGATTCATTGACCGAATTGTCCTTCCAGTTTAATGAAATATTACTCTGGTTAATACCGGCAATACCTAACTGACTTGGCGGCTCGGGTTTTATTCCGTCCTGGGTAAATACTTCGAGTGTATCGGTGAATAAAGAATATCCATGATCGTTATAGGCTCTCAGCAGGTAATAGTACTGAGCGGATGGCACTATACCAAGTGTGTCGACATAATACATAGTATTTGAATCAAGTGCACTGATCATGTCAAAGATCATGTAAATATCCGCCCGGTATAATTCAAAGCCAAATTCATTATTTGCCATGTCTATCCATTCGAGATCGATTTGTTTTGATCCGACAAATGAGGCAGCCAGATCCTTTGGTGCATCCGGAGTTTCCTTTAAGGGAGTAACCAGCTCAATAATATTTGAAAATGCCGAGTAGCCATCGCTGTTGAAAGCCCTTACACGATAAGCATATTCTGTGTTTTCCCCGACAGTATAATCCGTAAATGAAGTTATATCCGTATTCACATCTGTCACTTTTGCGAATACATCGTCACCCACTGCCTTTTGTATTTCGAATCCCGATTCGTTATCGGACATGTCGGTCCATTCCAGTTCCACCCTGTTCACACTCACATAGGAAGCATTCAGGTTCGAAGGAGCCGCCGGAGGATTTGTGGCTGATGATACAAATACGTTGATACTGTTTGAAAAACCTGAATACCCGTTGTTGTTATAGGCCCTGACACGGTATGTATATTCCGTGTTTTGTACAACGTTCCGGTCAGTAAAGGAAGTAACATTTGAAATGACATCTGCCAGTTTTACAAAGCTACCGTTATTCACAGCTCTCTGGATCTCAAATCCGTATTCATCGGTAGAGTTATCGGTCCATGAAAATGAAACATGAGATGCATCGGAACCGGTGACTTTCAGGTTAGAAGGTGCCGCCGGCACTTCCGTGAAAGTAACTATGCCGTTCCAGCCTGCGGCATTGTCTTCCCGGTCGGTGGAGAACCTGACGAACAAATACCTTCCTGTGCTTTTTACGGTTTGGTTGGTTTGAATTGCACCGCCGGCAATCACTTTTAGTAATGGTGCATCCGTGGTATTGCCATCGTAAAAAAACAAATAGTCTCCAATCCCTATGTTATCATCATATTTGAAAGTAATGTTATTTTCTTCTCCTGCGTCTACTAAATAAGCTTCATCTATGCAAGAACCATATTTATTTGGATATGCTGAATTATTCAATGTGCCAGGAGTATTTATTTTTTTGTCATAATACAATCTTTTATCTGTTATTTCATTAGGAGTCTCTAAAATATGCGAAGCAGAATGAAGCTGATTGCCTGTAACATCATCAGTTACTGGGGTATATAGAACAATATTATCCAAATAACAAGGTGATTCATAAAGCGGTTTATAGATATCAGATGATCCTCCATAATAGGATCCGATAAATATCCCGTCGATACCTTTTTCGGGATCTTCAATAAGAACGAGTTCAGATTCACGAAAGATGATTTTACCGTCTACCCATATCTCATTGATACCATCCGCATTCGGAATACCATTTGTAAAAGTATTCACTACAAGCCTCTGGGTAACATTATACCATGTGCCGTTAGCAAAATAAATGGGATTATAATAATACTCTTGAATTGCCCAGGGACACACCGTGTTAGTTGGCCACCCAACACATCCGATTCTGTTAACAGGAGGAGTCCGGTCATAGTGATAGGAAATCATGGAATTTCCGTATTTAAACATAGGAGCCAGATAAAATCCGTCATCCGGACTGTCCGGACAATTCTCATAACCTCCTGTAGGTAATCCTCTCAAACCTGGAAGTTTTCCTCCTGCTGTGGAGTTCCAGTCTTTATCGAATTTGATATTATAAGACATATACAACTCTTGATAAATATTGAGCTGAACATTCATTTGAAAACCACTCGATAATTCATCGGCTGCATTCGTTGATTTGAGGACTTTGGTGGGTATATTGTTAATCGTATCAATGAGTATCGAAGCTGAATTCACTGAATAAAGGGCAGCCACATTAAAATCTTCTCTTATTTCAGCTTCCGGATATTTTCCTATGTTCTTATCTTCAAAATTCCAGGAATTGTATATAATAAATTCTTCCGTTTTTTCTGTAAGTTTATCTGAAGAGGTATTTGAATAATATTTACTTAAACTTTGCGATCTATTATTTATGTGCTTTGTTTCCCCTGATGAGTCATAATCAGTATGTTCACGCGCAGTTAATATATAACCTGTCCAGAAAAGAAGGAGAAAAAACTGTATTGTCCGGAAAGTATACTTTTTGGTCAACATTACTGAAAAACACTGTATGGTTAATATCTGCAATACCCTTTTAAAGCGGTCGAACTGCAAATGTAGAACAAAAAATAGATAATTTTATTGTATAAAGATGAATTGCACGTGAATTTTATGCAAAAAAATGTCAGATTTTTAAGATTTTATATTACAATAATATTTAAATTACTGAAATACAGCACCATAGAAAATAAAGAAACAAATATATCCATGCAACCTCCATCATTTCAATTTGTCATCATTTTTTTGAAAGTGAAAAAAAAGTGGACAATTTTAAAATGCTTTTGTGCAGATGCATTTGCATAAGGGAACACTTAGACAATATTGTTCTGATTTGCAGCATTTTACTATTTAATAAGCTTATTTTTAATCCATACATTGAAAAAAAAAGACTGCCGGATTCACAGGCAGTCTTTTGAAGACAATAGCGTATGGTTTTAATGCGTTCGTAAAATTCGCTGACTGTAAAGTTTATCTGCAAACTGTACAACTAACACATAGAGCCCGTTCGGTAAGTATGAAACATCAATAGTTTGAGAAAAGTTGTTACTTTGAGGGAAACATTTTTCCATGTAAACCGTTTTTCCCGTGATATCTTTTATATAGAGATCAGCCGGTTGACCGGGAGCGTCTTTGCACAAAACACTGACCTCACCTGAGGTCGGATTCGGGAATACTGAAAATTTATTTTCTTCATCATCCGATAGAGAAGATCGATCAACAGTTGTACCATTTACCAGTTTTTCAATAATCCCGATATCAGGTGCTCCGCCAAGAGGTACATGGTTGCCGAGAAAATCAAATTCAAGCCCCACCATGGTACCTGCATCAATAGCCGGAGAAGTGTATTCAAGGTCAAAATTATCGTTGTATACATCTACAAAGAGCGGATCGCGACAGAATGAATTCAGGTCAATCCCTTTGTTCTCCTGAAATTCAGCAAGTGACGAATAAGAATAATCTCCGATAGCGATAAATCCTTCCCGTTCAGGGTAAAAAATGTTGTTATCGGAAAGCAATTCGTCCATTTCCTGATTGAGTGCAACATCTCCGGCCGATACCATGTAGAAGATGTTGTTGTGCAAAGTCAGGTCGGAATACGAATTGGAAACTCCTGTACCGTTTTCATAAAATACGTTGTTATAGATCTTACTGCCGGAGAGTGAACTGGTAATATTGATTGCCTTGATATTGAATTTAAACACATTGTAATAGATCGTATTGTCTTCGGCATACGAATAAATAGCATCTGTGCAAGATTTAATGGTGTTATAACAAATGGTTACTGATTTTCCATCGATTGCCCTGATCCCGTTTTCGGCACCTTCCAGTGTACAATTTCCTACCCGGTTCCTGTCCGATTCTTCTCCATAGATATAGATGCAACTGATCGCTTTTTCGGCAATAATACGCAAGTCTTTAATGCTGATATCAATCTTGTTAAAAAACTTAATGGCAGATTCTTCCGAAGTGCTTTGAATCACTGGTTTATCGCCTTCACCGTAGGCTCCCAGTGTTACGTTGCCGGCATAAATGCTGATTTTTGTTTCCTCGGAAGTAGTTCCTCTTTTCTGCAAATACTGGTATCCTTCTTCCCAGGAGACATCGCTCCACGAATTAAAAGGATGTTCAAGTGAACCGTCTTCCAGGTTGTCGTTTGCATTACCGGGATCGATATATACGGTAGGAATTGGATCCGGTTCAGGATCCGGCTCAGGAGTTTCAGGAACAAAGGTCACATTTACATTTGCCGTGCTGCTTTCGACAACTTCCCCGTTATCTTTGGCTTGTACGAGCAGGTTGTATTCCAGAACCGCAAGATCAAACACGTTTTGCTGTGTTATACTGAGGTCGCCGGTAGCGGAAGCCAGACTGAACAATCCCGATTCGTTTCCCAGCAGGATCGAAAAGGTAACTTTCTGGCCTTCATCAACATCGTCTGCTATAATTCTCCCAATATAATTATCTGCAAATGTCTGTTCATTAATTACGAAATCCTGATCTTCAATAACCGGAGGAGTATTCGGTTCTTCGACATGTGTCGTGTCATAGTTGAAGATTATATTTCCTGACCAACCTGTTGTTCCCATATCAGTATCAGTGGAAAATCGTATGAATAAATACCTTCCGGTACTGGTAATTTGTTGATTGGATTGGCTTGAATAGCCTTTTACTATCCGAATTAACTCAGAATCTGTTTGATTGCCATCGTAAAAAAACAGGAATTCCCCTCCACCAATCGTATGGCCCCAGGTAAAAGTAACTGTATTGTCATCTCCTGCATCAATTAAATAAGTTTCATCTATACAGGAACCATATGTATTCGGGTAACTTGCATTCTGCAAGGTACCAGGCGAAGTTATTTTTTTATCATAATACAATTCTCTGTCAGTTATTTCATTTGGAGTTTCCAATACATGCGATACGGGATGAAGCTGATTTCCTGTTACATCATCAGTAGTCGGGGTATATAATATAACATTATCAATGTAACAGGCCGATTCATATAAAGGTTTATAATAATCTTCTTTTCCTCCGTAATAAGTACCAAGAAATAATCCGTCAATACCTTTTTCGGGATCTCCAATCAGGATTAGTTCAGATTCACGAAAGATGATTTTACCATCCACCCAGATCTCATTGATGCCATCAGTATTTGGAACACCATCAGTAAAAGTATTTACTACAAGTCTCTGGGTTACATTATACCATGTACCGTTTGAAAAATAGATGGGATTATAATAATACTCTTGAATTGCCCAGGGACAAGCTGTACTATTTGGCCATCCATTACATCCAATCCTGTTGACAGGAGGCGTCCGGTCATAATGATAAGAAATCATTGAATTTCCATGTTTAAACATAGGAGCCAGATAAAATCCATCCTCCGGGCCATCGGGACAATTATCATATCCTCCTGTGGGTAAACCTCTTAATCCGGGAAGTTTACCTCCTGATGTAGAGTTCCATTCTTCAGCGAATTTGATATTATATGACATATACAATTCTTTATGAACATCGAACTGTACATACATTTGATAGCCAGAAGCTACTAAATTCGACGGGTTGATCATTTTCCATGCTTTGGTCACTTCTCCGTTAATAGTATCCTGTACTATAAAGGACCGGTCATCATGGTATATTGAATATACATTAAAATCTTTCTCTATTTCCTCTTTCACATAAGCTCCCAACTCTTCGTTTTCAAAATCCCATGAATAGACCAAAGAGTCCTGTGCCCTAGATAATCCAACAGTGTAAATTACACATACTGCAGTAAACAGTAATTTCCCAACCAAAACGTTCTTTTTCATGCCTTTGTCTTAAAATGACTAATAGTTAATAATTGTGGATAAATTCATATTTTATTTTGACGAGTATACGATTTTCTTTGACGAAAGTTTCGTGAAAAACTACATTGTTAGGCATTTGTTTTACTGTTTCTAATGGAAAAAGTTTATAAGTCAATACAATATGAATATTTCGCAAAAAATTGCACAGAAAACAAAAGCCTGATACTTATATTTTGGTTGAAGATTTTTTGGGAAGGATTAACTGTTTAATAATTTTATATACTTTTTCTTTTTGTAGAAATAGTAAACTTTTTGTTCAATATTCAGCATCCTTAATAGTTTGTATAACGACGATTTCCAGGAGGGATTGAAAGGGAAATTTAATACGTCTTTCCATAAGATCCGCATAATTTTTATATAGATGATCGGGTAATACTGATACCTGTATTTTTTTTCCAAAGACCAGAACAATTCAACCAAATACCTGGTATTGAAAGGCCTGATTTCTTCCCTTACAATATCCTGTTCAGAAGCAGATAAAGATGCCCAATGGGCATTTTCCTGTTCCAACTGGTAAAGATCCATGATGTCTATATTATAATCTGAGCATATTATTTTAACCTCTTTGGCCCAATTGTCCAATGCATCAACGGCGTATGGCTGATAATGGTATTTGGGAAATACCGCAATATTCTTTCCGTTAATTTCGACGTTATTTGGAAAAGGCATGTATATCCGGGCCAGGCCATTTCCCATCGTACCGCTTAAGGTATAGGTATCGTCCCATTTGTTCTGATAGGCATTAAAAAATACTGGTAGTAATGATTCCCGTGCCAGATCATTATTCCTGAAATAAATATCCCGAAATTTCTTATCAACATAATGAGGGATATCAAGTATGTTTAAATTAAATCCAAGTTTTTCAGAAAGCTGTTGTGAGATTTTAATATCCTGAAGAATCTTTGGAGTAACATCGGGTTTGTTAATATAATAGTAGATACTGTCTTTATTTTCTCTGGTTGCTGATAACAACAATCTGGTATCCCAACCTGCTGTGAGTCCCATATGGATTTTATATCTCTTGGATGCGCCTGAAATAGTCCCTTTAATAATTTTCGCACATTCGTATGCACATTGCTTAATATCCATTGTTTTTAACGGGATTGACGGCCAGAATCTGGTCACTTGTTTTTTCTTCCAATCCAGGTAATGATTGGGAGGAAGATGCAGAATATCATCATATAGTGTTTTATATCCAACCCAAACATTATTGGTCTTCTTAAATGCGTCGGAATTAAAAAAACCAGTTATATCCGGATTTTTGGTTTTTGATATGTTTAAGACCTTTGAAATAAGAGTCGGAGTCGAACCGCAGGCAAATGATTTATCCGTAAAACAATAATAAACTTCACGAAATCCGGTGAGATCGTTGATTATTTTAATATTGTTTTTTTCAATATACATAATAGCAAATCTTCCATTGTATTTGTTAATACTATTTATGACAGCATCAAATTTCTTGTATTTTAATAAGCAAGACAGGATATCCTCGTTATTATATGTTGGATTATAGGGATCTATTAAGTATCCTAAAATATAAAGTTGAAAAAAATTGTTTTGTCCTTTTTGAAATTCCAGATCATCATGGCAATACAAATACAACTTGGTATTATTCAGTATTATCGTTTCTGATCTCCAGTCAGTAAAATCAGCTATTTTTTTACTGATGAGTATGAATTGCCTTCTGTAAATCAAATTATCGGTAGTTTTCATGTAGAATGATTTATATCGTTTTTTTAATTAATGATCGCAGATAAAAATTCCGGTCTTGTGAATAAATATATACGATAAGATTTTTTATGCAGTAAAGTAAACATTTGCTTTTTAATTTAAATATAGGACAACCACCAGAATCCTTTTCTGTTTTTTCTTTGGATTTTATAGTTTATATATATTCTGCATGCCAGGTAAAGGACAAAAACGATTAATAGCCATATTACATAAAAAAGAACAGCGGAAGGTTTGTTCGTGAAGACGGAATAGTAGACTTTTGCCAATAACCGGATAAATGGAATATGAATAATATAGAAAAAAAGTGCTGTCTGCCCCATCAATCGTATACTTTTAAATTTGGTTTTTGTCACATTGTCCAGTGTTGCCAGCAAAATAAAAGAAATACCAAGTGTGATTAGTATAAATTGAAGTGATGCAGGGTACTTATTTACATCCAGAAAAGACATTATGGAATACACAATTCCTCTGCTTTGTATTGACCATTGCATTGGATCCCCATACAGATTTGTTCTTCGTAAAATGATAAATGTTAGAAGCATTAATGCTCCAGACAGGAATAAGATAAACTTTCTTTTTTTTGAAGACATTGTATAAATCGTCGCTATGGAATACCCCAAAATCATAATTGCTGTCCATGGTATTATAGTATACAAGATATCAATTTGAATCGTGTTTGTGAGATAAAAACTATCCGGATTATGAAAAAATATCATTAATAGTCTTATATTATCAGATGCTTGATTTAAATCAAACTGGTCAAACATATTATGAAATATTATTAAAGAAGATGCAATTATCAGGTTAATCCAGGAAGGTAAATATATTAAAACTGACATCAGAACAAATGAAATCTCAATCACCCATAATATCTGTAACTGGATTACATTAAAATGTGTACGCCAGAAAAATGTCATTAATGTAATTTCAAGAAAAACAAGCCATATTCCGCGTGTAATTAAAAAAGCCGAAGTGACTTGTAATTTCATTTTCTTCTTTGAGTAAAAATAGATACTCATACTGTTCGTTAAGGGAGATAGTTTACAAAGTTAAAGTCACATGCTTTACACTAAATTAGTACTTAACCTTGTTAATTGTTGTTTCTCTCTTATATCTTTTTCATTAAAGTATCCTAAAAATACATCTC
>Ga0307432_1000242_pt1 | contig 46896 bp, 44 predicted proteins | sample SalMarWE160150MG_FD_202158 | JGI IMG/M metagenome (GOLD analysis project Ga0307432, IMG submission 202158) | Salt marsh sediment microbial communities from the Plum Island Ecosystem LTER, Massachusetts, United States - WE1603-150 | ecosystem: Environmental > Aquatic > Marine > Intertidal zone >...
GGCTTTGGGCTTCGGAATGAATTCCGCAATCCGTTGCCACTGTTTGTTTGTAAGGTCCATAAACCATATATCGGCTCACATTAACTCAAAAATTGAGGTTTTGGGATAGGTTCTAGTACTAATGCTAAGGAGTATAGTATTATTTGTCCAGCAATATCTCAAAACTTCCGGGTTTTATCAATTAAGGACAAAATAAATTGAGGCAAATCTGGGCAAATCTGGAAAAATCTGGTAAATCTGGGGACACCATACTTTTTTTTTCTCCGGCGAAGGCAATTTTTTTGCCATCCCGCCTTTGGGGTGATTAGTGAATTAGTGAATTAGAGAATTAGTGAATTAGTGAATTAGTAAGTGGGAAGTAATAAAACCCCCAACATAAACCCTTCGGCACTTCGATAAAACAAAACCCCCAGCAGAGCTGGGGGCTAAACGATAAGGAAACCCCTTGCGGTGCAAGGGGCTAACAACATAAAATAAAAAGAAACCCCTTGCAGTGGGCAACCCCCACCACGCAGGGTGGGGGCTAAATATGACCCCCAACATAAACCCTTCGGCACTTCGATAAAACAAAACCCCCAGCGGAGCTGGGGGCTAACCGACCCCCAACATAAACCCTTCGGCACTTCGATAAAACAAAACCCCCAGCGGAGCTGGGGGCTAAACGATAAGGAAACCCCCGAAGCTGGCCCGCCTAAGGCGGGTAAACTTTGGGGCTAAATATGACCCCAGCGGTGAAATTCAAGTATCGAAATCCTAAATCCAAAACAAATTCTAAATTCAAATGACCAAATGCTCAAAATAATGTAAGGATAATTTGACGCATTAACGCATTATATCATTTACGATTTATTCTTGACTTCTGGTTTCTTTTCTTATATTTTTACACTATTAGATAGCAAAAGATAGTCCTTAACGCATATACGATAGAGATTTTCGAAAGGGGGTTTTTATTATGAGTAAGACAAGTTTACGAGTTATGTCTATGAACGTTGAGAACCTTTTCTCGCCGGGAATTCAATTTTACAAATCGATGTACAGCCAGCAGGAATACGATGAGAAAGTTGACTGGATTGGCTCAATGATAAGCCAATGCCAGGCCCACGTTGTCGGCCTTGTCGAAATCGGAGAAAAGGCCCAAAAGTGCGCCAATGACATTATGCAAGCAGCGAATAACAAGGATAAAACCGGCTCCAAACACAAGTTCGAATTTAAGTATCTCGCCAGTCCGTGTAAAGGCAGCACAAAGATTCGAACGGGTGTAATTTCACGATTTAAACTGACAGGCGGTGAGAGCTTATCGACATACCCGAAGGGCTTTCGTGCTGACCTGTATAAGCCGGGAACCAATGAAGATAAAAAGAAGAACTGGATTGAGGTGCCGTCGAAGGGCTTCAGCCGGCCGGTTGCAAAAGTAACGGTAAATCCGCCGAAGGGAGCGAATTCCTTCAATATATTCGTCGTTCATTTGAAATCGAAAAGGCCGAATAAGGCCGCACACGACGGATTCAACGAAGCGATTGGGATTGTTCGCTCGGCGATACAGCGTAACATCGAGGCGGGGGCATTGCGCTACTATTTCGATACGTTTCTTCCCAACCAGTACAAAAAGAACAAAAAAGTTGCAACTATCGCTGCCGGCGATTTCAACGACACGCCGACGTCTGTTCCCTTTGAAAACATTCGTGGTACGTTCGATACAGTGCCCGGCCCTGCCAGCAAATGGTCTGCGGCAGATAAGAAAAGATTGGTCAGTTGTTCAAGACTGCACTTAAAAATATCCGCGCATGAAGACAAACTATATTCATACGTTCATAACGAAAGTTTCACATTGATTGACCAGATGCTGGTTACCGAGCATCTTGTAAAGAAGTTCGCTCGTATGGAGATTTATAACGACCATGTCTTTCGGCACGAGGAGATGTCTTCGCCGACCGACCAGGAAAAGCAGTGGAAGTCAGCCGTTTCAGACCACGGTGTTGTCCTTGTGGAATTTAAAGGAATGTTGAAATAGCAAAAACTGGTTGCTGAATTCCGCCTCCGGCGGACAAACCTCGATGCTGGATGAACTGTCGCATTATCGCATATACGCATTAACGCATTATCTTATTTGCGAAATATTCTTGACTTTTGACTTCATTTCCGCTATTTTATCTGGCCAAAGGCGGAAAGCCATAGAAAGGAGACTTAATATGCTTTTAATGGGCACTTTTACCTGGATAATTATTGGTGTGGCTGTTTTGATTTTGGCTGCGTTTATTGGAATGAAAATAAAAGATAAATATTATTAAAAAGCAGCGCGTTGTACCAAAAGACTATAACAGGCGGGATAGTTGAAGCCAAGAGCGTTGGTGAACCTCTGTCCGGGTGGGTTTTTCGTAGCGGGCGGCGAGCGACCCCTGCCTAAGGCACGCAGGAGGCAGAAAACAGAGGTCAGAAGACAGAGGGCAGAAGTCAGAAGGCGGAAGACCCAGACACACGTATTTCGTGAAGCGTGAAGAGTGAAGCGAAATCCGAAATCCCGCCGACAGGCGTCCTGTGGAGAAACAAATCCAAAATACTAATTTCAAATGTTCAAAATAATAGGTTCGTGTCAATCCGTGAAATTTATCTCGCCGTAGTTGCCTACTTCGCCATAGTAGCCTATGGCTACGAAGTCGGAATTGACGAAGGCGGATATGTGTTTAACCCATGAGATGGCGGCTTTGCCTATCTCACGGGTTAAATCTGTGGTTAATTTTTGCTTGACACTTCCGAGTGGAGCGTATAATATGACAGTTGGTCACTATTGAACGTCGGTAGTACCGGTAAGAATTTTATTAAGAGAAAAGGAATAAACACAATGAATATTTATGTAGGAAATTTGCCGCATAAGGTAACCGAGGACGAGGTTCGTCAGGCTTTTGCAGAATTTGGCCAGATCACAGAGGTTCGTCTAATAACGGACAAGTTCAGCGGCGAGTCAAAAGGGTTCGGATTCGTAGAAATGCCGTCTAAAGCTGAAGCAGAAAAAGCTATCGAAGAAATGAACGGCAAGGAGTTGATGGGACGTGCCTTGAATGTCAACGAAGCTCGCCCGAAGGTCGAGCGTCGTGGCGGTGGTGGCGGAAGACGGGGAGGTTTCGGCGGTGGCGGTGGCCGTGGCGGTGGCGGTGGACGAGATCGTCCTAGTAGAAGCGGCGGCGGAGGTCGGTACTAACGACCAGTTCTGCTGAAAGATTGGGAGATAAGCGTGAAAATGAAACGGGCTCCGCATAATGCGGAGCCCGTTGGTTTTCTAAGCTATCGCTCTGGATTAGCCAGGGGTTACGTTTGTCGCGCACGGGCCTTTTTTGCCCTGCCCGACCTCGAACTCAACCTTCTGGCCTTCATCAAGATTGGCATAGCCGGTCGTCTTGATTTCCGAGTGATGAACGAACAAATCTTCGCCGCCACCATCGGGGGTAATAAATCCAAAACCTTTGCTGCCATTAAACCATTTTACTGTACCTGTACTCACAAAAGTGCTCCTTTGGCCTCTAAATGGCCATAAAATCTGTCTCTCGCATTGTTTTAAAGAGGATATTCCTAAGAGACGTGAGAATATGCCCTACTAAAAGCTATGTTGCAAATAGTCATTATACCATAATGCCAACCATAATTCAATAAAAATAAATAAAAATAATTATAATGGCAGGAGCCCATTTTGTGTGCAGCTAAATACAAAGCATTCCTCACGTAGGCACCCTAAATATGACCCCCAACACAGGTTTGGGGGCTAACCGACCCTGCACTTACGTTTGGGGGTTTGGGTCCCCGACTACGACATTCGGGGATTTTTTAAAATTCAAATATGCAAATTCGCCGAATAATTCTTTGGCCTTTTTGTCATAAGCGAGGGCGGCTTCAATTTCGCTATCAAAGTATCCGAGATGTGTTAGTTTGTACGATTTTCTTATAGCGGCACGCCACTTTTTATTGCCCTTGTGCCAGGAGACGCCCTTGTATTTCGAATAACCTCTGGAATTAGGACGCCTGTTCCAACCATTTTGCTTATGATTACAGAGACGGAGGTTTGCCTTTCTATTATTTAGGCCATTGCCGTCAATGTGGTCAACAAGCTTGTTCCTGGGTGCGTTCAGGATAAGGCGGTGCATAAAGATCTTTCTTTGTCGCCCCTTTACGCTGCGAGTAGTATAGGCGTAATATGTATTTCCATCCAGCTTACAACGCCAGTTATATTGAGAGATGTGAGGGAAATCTTCGGCGTCGATAACGGCAAAACGGCCTTGAGTTAACGGGATGTAACAAACATTTTTGCAAAATGAAAGGGATGGCCGATGAGAATGTGATTTTTCGCGTTGTTTTTTTAACGTTGCAGCCATTTTTCAAGAGCATTCGGTTCTGCATAGCAGCCCCCCATAATTGGACGAACCTGCGTGTTTGATTGAAAATTGAGGGATTTTTTAAGAGATGAATTTGCGTAAGTGCTTGTAAGAAAAGGAATAAAAAAAATTTTGATTTTTCCGATTTTTGTGCGCAACTACCTGCGATTTTGATTGAAAATATTTTGTAAGTCTATATATAGCAAATACTTATGGCGGATTTTTTTACAAATTATTGTAGTTTAAGGACTTATAGGGTCAGAACCCCCAGTAAAACCCGCCAAAAATACGGCGGGCAAGCCGGGAGCTAAATACTCTTCCTCCCTCGTCCATCGTCCTTTATGCTTTCTTCTAATGCACCATCTACCACTTACAAATGAATTTGATGGTTTCGATTTTTACAAATGCAGGTAGAATAAGCGATGCCGGATACCGGATGTGTAAATACGTAAATGCGTGGTAAAGGAACTGGATGGCTGAAGAGCAGGTATTAGTTGTTGAGCGAAAGGTTTTCGAAGAAGCGGGAATATTTAACGGGCTGGCATTTGACGTGGACCGCTATCTCAGCAAAATCTTTGTTCAGGATAATGCCTATTTTCTACCCCGGTCGCAAGCTGAAGCTGAGCCCGCTTATAAGCAAATCATTCCCTACGTGATAATGGCTCACAACGGCAAGTACCTTAACTATGTCAGGGGCAGACGAGCGGGCGAGAACCGGCTTACGGGGCTAAGGTCTATCGGAATAGGCGGCCATATAAACCCCGGTGATGATATGCCCTTATTTAATGCCGACTTCTACGAAACCTACCTTGCCGCAGTTGAACGTGAAGTGGCGGAGGAAGTATCCGTAGAAACAAGCCATACCGGCCGTATTGTCGCCCTTCTCAATGACGAATCCAACGAGGTGGGAAGCGTGCACCTCGGAGTGGTCCATCTCTGGATTCTGGATGCACCAAAGGTCAGTAAGCGAGAACAGATGATAACGCAAATGAGCTTTAAGACAATCGATGAGCTGCAAAAAGTCCGGGATACAATGGAGACGTGGTCACAGTTGTGCCTTGACAAACTCGGTGAGATAGGGGACTAAAGACAGACGGCAGAAGACAGACGGCAGAAGACGGAAGACAGACGGCAGACGACGGAAGACAAACGACAGAAGACAGACGGCAGAAGACGGAAGTGAGAATAGTCAGATATGAAGTTTATAAAGAATATCGTTGTTTTTGTAATCGGCTTTGTTGTTGTTTCAAGTATCTTCTATTTCATTCGCGGCGACAAGCTAAAACCGTTCGAGCCGTACTACAGTGAAGAAGGACGCTTCACCATTTTATTTCCCGGTCAGCCGGAAAGAAATCTGCAAAAGGTGGAAACCACCATCGGGACACTTGATTTTATTATATATAGTACCAGCTCTAAAAAGGTAGGATTTGTTGTGGGTTATGTGGATTACCCACCCGAGATGTTCGAGAATGCTGATATTGAAAAGATGTTAGATGGTGCCCGGGATGATGCGGTGCGAAATGTCGGCGGCATATTAAAAAATGAAAAGGCCTTTGACTTTTATGGCAACGCCGGACGAGAGCTTGAAATTAAAGTACAAAAGAAAGCAACACTCAAAGTAAGAATTATTTTAATCGGCAATCGGCTGTACCAGATGATGGCTGTAAGCGAATCGAAAAGAGCCCTTAAAAAAATGACTCCGGAATTTTTCGACTCATTCAAGGTAGATGACGTTGAGTAAATTCGTAGCTCGTCGCTCTGTGGTTAATTTTGAATTTTCTGCACACATCACGTTAGGTGGTATTACCACCTGCTGAAACGTCTCACAAGTTACTAATTCTTTTGTCCCTGAAGTACTCGCCTGTCCTCCGCAGTAGCTTCCTGCCTTCGCAGCGAAGCGCTGCTTCGCAGAGTAGTATCGGCGGAGCGAGGTCAGCGGAGCAGGCCCGCTACGTGCTGCGTAGCACGAGCGCGACCAGTCAGTCGTCTGTCATCTGACTTCTGTCTTTTGCCTCCTGTCTTCTGCGCCTTTTCGTGGCCAAGTGGATTGACCCCCGTTAAATACATACGGGGGCAGGAAACGAAACGGGCTCCGCTTGAGAACGGAGCCCGTTGGTTTTTCGGTTCGACTGCGCTCACCGCAGGCAGGTGTACTGCTTTTGATTAAGAAGGGATAACGTTGGTCGCACACGGGCCTTTTTTGCCCTGTCCGACCTCGAACTCGACCTTCTGGCCCTCATCAAGATTGGCGTATCCTGTCGTCTTGATTTCCGAGTGATGAACGAACAAATCTTCGCCGCCACCATCGGGGGTAATAAATCCAAAACCTTTCTGCCCATTAAACCATTTTACTGTACCTGTACTCACTAAAATCTCCTTCGGCCTTTTTAGAAGGCCACAAAATTTGTCTCTCGTTTTATTTTAAGAGGATATTCCTGAGAGACGTGAGAATATGCCCCAATAATAGCTATTTTACGGATGGTTTTTATACTATAAATCCAAGCAGAGGTCAATAAAAAAATTAAAAAATAGAACCTGAAAATACATATCCCTATTCACTAACAACTATTCACTAATAAATAGTGGTTTTATTTTTGGCAAATTTGGTTAGAATCAGGTAATTAGAGAATTGGGGGCTTAGCATATGAGCAAGGACAAATTAAAGACAGCGGTGCTTGGACTGGATGAGAGAGGGCAGTTTCTGCTCAAGAGGGCTTCCGAGATTGATTATTTCGAGATTGCCGCTGTCGCCGACAAGGATACAAATCTTGTTGAAAGAACCGCAGAACAATACAAATGCGCCTGGTATGACGATTATCGGCAATTAGTAATTCAGAATCAGCTTGATTGCCTGCTGGTTGCTGCCGGTATGCATAGCTGTGAGAAGCAGGTGCAGATGGGGATGAAGAAGAATTTCAACGTTCTCAAGCTGACGCCGATGGCGAGGAACTTCGAGGAGGCGGCGGAATTTGCGGCCCTTGCTGAACAGGAGAAAATAAATTTTTCCGTCGCTAATCTCAGGCGATTTGGCCAGAGTTATCTCAGCTTTGGCGATTTTTTGCGGGACGGCCGAATCGAGCAGGTCTTTTTGATAACGGCCTTTTGCAATATTGGCGAACGACCCAAAGATAAGTGGCAGACAGACCCGAAACTGGCCGGCGGTGGAGTGCTGCTACACGGCTGCTATGAGATAATCGACCAAATAATTCTAAATTTTGGCGTTCCCCAGCAAATCTATTCGCTAAACACGAATCAGGCACAGGATAAGCAGCAGCGAAGCTACTTAGTGGAGGATACGGCGGTTGTGACAGTGAAGTTCAGCGATACGCTTATGGGTAATTTAATAGCGTCCCGGCAAGAAGGGATTGGGCCAAGAGAGGAATTATTGAGACTCTACGGTAAAGATAAAATACTGACAGTCAGCGACAGGAAACTGGCTATTAGCGATGGCCCTGAGAAGAATGTTAAAAAATTCACATACGACGACGATGAGTCTGCCCGGTTAGAGAAACTGCTGAATAACTTCGCGCTAAGCATACTGGCACCGGATGAGCATAAACTCTGCAGCAGCGGCAAAGAAAATCTCAAAAATATGGCAGTGATAGAATCGGCCTATCTATCAGCCCGAACAGGTGAACCGGAAGAGCCGGGCAGGATACTGCAGATGGGAGTGAACAGATGACAGAAGGCAGAAGGACGGAAAGGGAATGCTGGATTCTCGATACTGGATGATGGATGAATCCACACAATAAACTGGGGGTTAAATATAAGAACATTATAACAAAAAAACTTAAAAAATAGGCAATTTCCACGTTGTACAAATCGTCTTTAGTTTGTTAAGATGCCGGAAGCATACACTATTTAAGTGAGCTAAATCCGCCTCAGGCGGATAAAGTGACGAAGTATGGAGAGAATTATGAAGCGAGGAATATCTTTTAGCAGGTATTTTATTATATTATTATTTATTTTTGCCGGCTGTAATGCGCCCAAGGACCAGCTAAATGTCTTCAACGACCATTTTAGAAATTGTGAATATCAAGAATCAGTAGAGTATGCCCAATCAAAAATGGGCAAAGGCAAGAAGCCAAAAAATGAAGATTTGATGTGGGCTTTACAAATCGGCTCTGTTGAGAGGTTAAGAGGCGATTACGAACAAAGCACAGAACTTTTTGATAAATCAGAAGAGCTGCTGAACTACTACGACTTGCAAGACGAACTGGCTGGGGCGGTTGCTTCTACAATAGTTAATGAGAATGTCAATCCATACGCAGGAGAAGAATATGACGGTATAATGGTCAATACTTACAAGGCCTTAAACTTTATGAAGCTTGGCAGGGATGAGCTTGTTAGAGTGGAGTTTAACCGGGCCCTCGACAGGCAAAGACGAGCGAAGGAAAAATTCGCCAAAGAGATAGCTAAAATCAAAGATGAAATAGCACAAGAAGAGCAAAAAGGGAAAGCCCCAGTCAAACAAAGCGTTGAGAATCCCCAGGTAAAATCAATCATATCCGAGAAATATCCATCTATATATGCCTTCAAGGCGTATCCGGATTTTGTTAATCCTTTTACAACCTACATAGCCGGGATATATTTCAACCTTATCGGTGACCACACAAAAGCGATTGATTTGCTGAAAGAATCTTACGGTATGGTACCGGATAATGATTATATAGCTGAGGATTTAGCTCTTACTGAAAGGATTTTAGACGGCGAGGAACAGCTAAACAATACCGTATGGGTGATATTTGAAAACGGCCTGGGGCCGGTCAAGGAAGAATTCAGGGTCGATTTACCCTTGTTTATTGCAACCAGCGCAGTTAAGTATGCGGGGATAGCACTACCGAAATTAGTTTTTCGAGAACAAGCGTATCCATATCTGTCAATTAAAACTGCTGACAATACATACCCAACCCAGCAGATAGCAGATATGGACAGGGTCATTCAAACGGAATTTAAGAAGGATTTTAATGCTATTTTGACGAGGGCAATAATATCAGCGACAGTAAAAGCAGCGGCACAGTATGCACTGGACCAACAGGGTAGTACCGCAGCAATGATAGCATCTATCGGGGTAGCTGCGTATTCCTTCGCCACAACTGCGGCAGACGTCCGGATTTGGACGACGCTGCCAAAGGATTTTCAAGTGGCCAGGCTCAGTATTCCAGAGGACAGGACTATCACCATAGCCCCACCAGGTGGAACAGCGACCCAAATCCAAATTCCCCCTTGTAAGAATGCGCTTGTCTATGTTAAAATACCATTCAAAGAAGCGATGATTGTTTATGATATTATGACATATTGAAAGTTAAAATTGTTTATTAAGGGAGAAAGATTATGAATAGGTTAATATTATTTTATATTTCTGTTGTGTTTTTGGCCATTGGCTGTGGTGAAGAGCGCGAACCCAGAATCAAGGTAAGGGAAGGTGTTGGAAGCGACTCGCTTATTAGTAATGTTGTTACCCGTCCGGTCGTCAAGGCGTTTAGCAGCCTGATAGGGGCAGGTATTGTAATAGATGAAGCTGTTGCGCGAAGAAACGATGCAGGTTTTCTGGAGCTACATGTAAACGGACATAACAAATCGTATAATACCAAGCGGTTCAGGTACAGGGTCGAATGGCTTGACAGTGATGGGCTGGTTATTGAAACAAAAACGAGTGTATGGCTGCGAGTATCGGCGATGGGTAAATCGCCATTTAGTTTCAAAGTTGTTGCGCCAAGAACAGAGGCGGTAGATTTCAGAATGGATACAAAAAAGTGGGAGTAAATTATGAAAGCAAAAACATTACTTATCATTATCTTATTTAGCAATTTATTTGCCGGCTGCGGAGAAAAAACGACCAATATCGATATTGTGCACGACGAAGGCAAGCCCGTTATGGCTCTTGATTACAGAGACTTTGACCAGACGGCAAGCGCGTTGGTTCAGTCGCTACTCGGTTCAGGAGCCCTTAAAAAGGAAGACGGGAGCAGATATGTTGTTGCCACCGGCAGGATAACCAATGATACGATGCAGAGGATCGACACCGACCAATTGATGGCAAAGATTGAGGAGGAAATATTGAACAGCGGGCAGGCGGTTATGACGTCGGCTGTCGGCAGCGGCACTGATAAGCTTGTCCATGAAACGAGGGAACTAAGAGATTCCGAGGAGTTTGACCAAAGTACGATAGCTGAAAGAGGAACTCTTATTGCCCCGGAGCTTAGTATTTCAGGTAAGATTTTCCAGCGAAACATCCGCTATGACAAGAAACGCCAGCAGGTTGAATATTACTTCCAGCTAAAACTCAGTGACGCAAAGACGGGGCTGAGATTCTGGCAAAAGGAAATTATTGTCGGCAAAAGAGGCAGCAGCAAGTCTGTTGCCTGGTAAAAAATTTGAACTCCTTATCCAGGGGGCCAAAAAATGAAAAGAGCTTATATTGTATTTACAGTTAGCCTTTTGTTCTGTGTAAATTTATATGCGGCAGATGCAAATGACGTAGTTGTCCGAGAGGTTGTTGGTCAGGGCAGCAATAGAGATGCAGCGATAAGAAATGCTTTGTACATAGCTGTCAGCCAGGTAAGAGGTGTTGACGTCGGCTCCGGGACATACGATTTTGGTTTTTCCGAAGCCGGTGTCGATATCGACAGCGGACAGGCCAAGAAAAAGATTACGTTCGACTCGGTATCAGTTGCAACGACCGGTACCGCCTATGCAACCAGAACAACCGGCTCGGTCAAGACATACGAAATACTCGAAGAGAAGAAAATCGATGAAAGCACCTATCAGGTAAAACTCAAAGTAACAGTCCATGATTATGCTCCTCGTGATGATGCCGCAAGGATGAAAGTTGCCTTAATGCCTGTCAGAGCAATGAAGGAAAGTTATCCGTTTCTGGACACGACAGTACCTGCAGGAGTGCTTTCGTCACTGCTTACGCAGAGAATCGCCGTCGGACTGACACAAACCAATAAGTTCGCTGTTCTCGACAGAGAAAGTTTAGCTGAGTTTGCAAGAGAAAAAGGGATACTGTATTCGGAGAAAACCCCTCTTGCAGAAACAGCGAAATTAGCAGAAATATTGGGTGCAGATTACCTACTTGCAGGCAGTATCTCCGAGGGGAAACTGGAGAAAAAAGAGAAGTACCTGAAGGCGGCTGATTATACCGTCACAGAATACAAGGCCAGGTTTGCTTTTAACTACCGGCTTATTTCAGGTTTTACCAGACAGATAATTTTGGCTGAGACGGCAGAAAAGTATCTTGAAAATGAACAAATAAGAGAAATCGCCGATGAACAGAGCCCGTCAGAATGGGATGCCGGGCAGATTCGTGACGGATTGCTTACTATCATCGCCAATGACGTGGTGGGAAAAATTATCGCCCGGATTTATCCAATACGAGTCGCAACAATACAACAAGATGGCACGGTCGTGATAAACCAGGGCGGCGACAGGATTTCGGAAGGTATGCTGCTGGATATTTTTGCCGAGGGCGAGGAAATCTTCGACTACGATACTAAAGAGTCGCTCGGAAAGGTTGAAAATCTTGTAGCAACTGTAAAAGTCGAGAAAGTTGACCAGAAAATTTCATTTGCGAAGGTCATTGACGGCAATGCATCAAAGATTTCAAAAGGCCTTATCTGCCGAATCAAAAGAATAGAAAAAGCTGAAGAAATCGGGAGAAAGCCGGATATAATCAAAACCAAAAGTGGAGGAGTTAAGTTACCGTTTGATAAATAGATAAACAAAACCCCCAGCAAACCAACCCCGCGTAAAACGCGGGGTTAGGGTTGGTTGGCTTCAATTTCGGGTAATCGGTCAAGGACGTTCTTCTGGTAATCTTCTTTTGCGATTTTCAGATTCGAGACATCTGCATACCTTGTCCGGGCCCTTGTTGTCAGATACATAATGCGGTTTTCAGGAGAAGGGTGCGAGGAGAGAAATTCAATCGGCCTGATTTGGTCCTGCTGCTGGAGCATCTGCATAAGCTCAACGGCACCATAAGGATTGTAACCGGCTTGAACCATATAGTCCATACCAGCTTTATCGGCTTCTCTCTCATGTTCCCTGCTGTATTTAAGGTCAATAAGCTGCAAAGCGAGCTGCGTTAACTGATAAGCCGCTTGTGAACTGGGCATTGCACCAGAAGCACCCATGCCCTGAACTAACATAGATATCCCAATCTGCTGACTCATAGCGGCGGAGCTGTGTCGTGCTACGACGTGCACAATTTCGTGCGACAAGAGGGCGGCCAGCTGTGCCTCAGTGGTAATCTTCTCAAGCATTCCCTTTGTGACAAAGATATAACCGCCCGGCAAGGCGAGGGCATTTACCATACTGTGATTAACGACCGTGAAATGGTATTGCCAATTAGACCTGTGACTGATGCGGACGATTCTCTGGCCTACGGTATCGATATAGTTTTGCAAAGCTTCATCTCTAATTCGGCCTCCCAACTGCTTTTCGACTTCAGGAGCGTATTCCCGGCCGATTGCAATGTCCTGGTCTTCCGAAATGAACATAAGCTGCTCTTCGCCAGTAATGGGATTGGTAGCACAGCTGGCTGCGAAACAAAAGGCAAAACTCAATATCATAAGTCCTAACTTTTTATCCATAACAAGCATAATTATGCCCCCAAATATAAAAATTCTTGTTTGAAAACCTTATCATTATTTATTGTAAGTATAATTCTATCTTATATAATAATAAAAACCATGGATGAGCAGAAATTCTGTAAGCAGTGCAGCCAAATTCGGGATTGCCAAAGAATCTACCAGCAATTGGGGCAGAGCAAAAGCCCTTCAGTGGTGGTAAAGGTTATTATTGCATTTTTGCTTCCCCTGTTGGTTTTCATCGGCTGTTTAGCGATTTTTGAGCGAATCTTTGACAACACACCTGTTAGCCTTCTATCGGCTATATCGGTAACTTTTGGTCTGACACTTATTACAAAAGCGATAAACAAACGGTCTTTTAAAAACAGATAATTTCAGAATTTATCAAATATGCAAATTGATACCACAGGCAGATTGACTTTTAACGGCGGAACCCATCCTTCTGAAAAGAAAGAGCTTACAAGCGACCGCGAAATAGAACAGGGTCCAGCCGTCAAACAAGTTTCAATAATGCTCAGCCAACATCTTGGCGCAGTCTGTCGGCCCCTGGTGGCAAAAAATGAGCGGGTTCAGGCAGGTCAGAAAGTCGGCGATTGCGAAGCGTTTGTAACATCTCCGGTTCATTCGCCTATAAACGGTAAGGTAAAATCAATCGGTCTACAAGCACACGCAGCTCTTGGGCGCAGCCCGGCTGTAATTATAGAAGCTGACCCGGATAATAATCCACCCAAGCAGCCAAACGCAGATAAATTCACGAATGATTTTGACGAAAACCAATACTCGGCGGGACAGATATGTGATGCAGTTCGAGAGGCAGGTATCGTCGGTATGGGCGGGGCCGGCTTTCCAACAAGAGTAAAGATAGAGCCAAATCCGCGACTTCCCAAAGAAATACTAATCATCAACGGGTGCGAGTGCGAGCCGTATATCACCTGCGACTACCGGATTATGCTGGAATGGACGGACAAAATTATCGCAGGTATAAAACTTGCAAAAAAGGCATCCGGCTGTTCACGTACCATTATCGGTATCGAGGATAATAAACCTAAAGCGATAGAGGTTATGAGCGCAGCAGTAGAAAAAATCGCAAATGGTGATGATATCAAGGTAATTGCAGTTAAAACAAAATATCCACAAGGCGGTGAGAGACAGCTTATAAAATCGCTCCTCAACAAAGATGTGCCCACGGGAGGCATTCCGCCGATGATTGGTTTGGTTGTGCTCAACGTTGCCACTGCTGCGGCGATTGCAGAAGCGGTAGTTTATAATCGTCCACTAACTCATAGGGTCGTAACAGTTTCCGGAGAAGCAATCGCCAAGCCGGGCAATTACTACGTTCCGATAGGGACGTCAATCGAAGGGCTAATAGAGTTCTGCGGAGGAGTAACCCAAAAAAGCGCAAAAGTCGTAGTCGGCGGGCCAATGATGGGGATAGCAATTGCCGATTTGACAATGCCTATTACTAAAACCACCGGCGCAATAACGGTATTAACAAAAAGACAAATCGGCAAAGCAAAATACGAAAGGCACCAAACGCCCTGTATTCGCTGCGGTAGATGCCTGGAAGTATGTCCTGAACATTTGATACCGACGAAAATCGCCCATGCGGTAAAGTATAATCTTCTGGATGTGGCAGAAAGCTATTATATCAGCGCCTGCACCGAGTGCGGATGCTGCAGCTATGTTTGCCCGGCTAATATAGAAATAACCGGATACATAAAAACAGGCAAAATAACCCTTGCAAGACAAAAGAAAAAGATACCGGAGTGACTAAAGTGAGCTAAAGTGAGCTAAAGTGAAAAAATTAATCCGCCTCAGGCGGATAAATCCACAACTTTAGGCACTTTACACTTTAGGCACTTCACCCTTTTTAGTGTATTACTGCCTTTGTGAGCTAAAGTAAGGAAGTAAGCAGATGTTAAGAGACCTGAGGGTATCATGTTCGCCGCATATAAGCGAGTACCGTTCGACCCGCAGCGTGATGATAGATGTGATAATCAGCTTAGTACCTGCGATGGCGGCGGCGGGCTATTACTTCCGGAACTATGCGCTTATCCTTATCCCAACGTGCATTATTTCAGCAGCAGCGACCGAGTGGCTTTGCAACGTGATTCGCAAAAAGCCAAATTCGCTCGGTGACTTTAGCGCCGTTGTAACCGGTATAATACTTGCGTTATCGCTTCCGCCAAGTGTGCCTGTCTGGGCGGCGGTAATCGGCAGCATATTTTCCATCGCAATCGGCAAAATGGTTTTTGGCGGGCTCGGCGCTAATATATTCAATCCCGCCATGGCCGGCAGAGCATTTCTTACAGTCTCTTTCGGCGCATTGATGACAACGTGGACGGTACCGGCCCCAATCGATGCTACAATGTCCAAAATTGCACCGGAAAATACGATACACGCAAGGACACAGGCAACACCATTAGCATTGAGTAAAGAGGCCATAAAAGGCAAAAAAGAAATTGAGGTCGTTAACGAACAATTGAGAGCAACATTCACAGGTGAGGTTGGCGGCTGCCTGGGCGAAACAAGCGCAATTGCACTATTAATCGGTGGGCTGTATTTATTGATAAGAAGAACAATCAACGTTCATATTCCCTTTGCAGTAATTGCATCCTCGATTGCCTTTGCAGGGATTTTTTACCTTATTGATTCCAACACCTACGTTCAGCCGGTGTTTCATTTAACCAGCGGAGGGCTGTTATTGTGTGCATTTTTTATAGCGACCGACCCTGTTACAGCCCCTTTGACCCCGAAGGGAATGTGGATTTTCGGTATGGGTGTCGGGTCAATAACAATGCTTATAAGAATAGTCGGAGAATACCCGGAAGGTGTGATGTATTCGGTCCTTTTGATGAACGCTGTGACGCCGTTGATTGACAGGTTCTGTAAGTGGATTCCAGCAGGAGGTAAACCGAAGTATTAAAAGTGAGCTAAAGTGACTAAAGTGAGCTAAAGTGAGCTAAAGTGAAAAAATACTCCACAACTTTAGGCACTCTACACTTTACCACGTTAGAAGTAAAACGTCGTTTTCTAACGTGGTTTAGACACTTCAAACTTTTTAGAGTTGTGAAATGGTCAGGATAAAATATTTTGTTAAACAGAGCTGGCTGCTGATTGTTGTGTCGTTTTGCTTTGGTCTGCTGATAGCAGCAGCGAACGCGGCATGGCAAGGGAAAATACAGCAAAACGAGGAAGATAAGTTCGAAACCATTGCCAGGGAGATGCTCGCCGAAGCCGTGAGTTTTGAAACGGCTATCGAAAAAGCCGAACTACAAACTGCCAAAGGTAAAAAGATAAAGACGGATATCAAAAAAGCTATAGCAGCCGACGGCAAGTGTGCCGGCTGGGCGTTTAGCTGCGAAGGGTCCGGATTTGCAGATAAGATAAAGATTGTACTAACGGTCGATGCAGGTTTTGAAAAGATTACGGGCTTCGGAGCACTTTTGAGCAATGAGACACCGGGATTTGGCGACCAAATAAAACTTCCCTATTACAGAAATCAGTTCACCGGCATACCGGCTGGGCATCTTACACTCGTCAAAACCGGCCAGCCCGACAAAAAAGACAGCGAAATTGTGGCGATAAGCGGCGCTACGGTGAGCAGTGAAGCGGTGGTTAAAATAATAAATCATTATGCTGAGCAGGTAAAAAAGCAATTGCAGAGTAAGGGCTTAGTTACAAATGACAAATAATAGCAAAGTACAGTCGGGTACTTATAAGCAGACGCTGTTTCGAGGTCTGTGGCGTGAGAATCCGGTCTTTCGGTTACTGCTGGGAATGTGCCCGACTCTGGCGGTTACGGTGGCGGTCAAGCCGGCACTTACGATGGGGCTTAGTGTTATCTTTGTGCTTGTTTGCAGCAATATTGTAGTCAGCATAATACGAAAGCTGCTCAAGCCGCACCTGCGGATATTAATGTTCACGGTGACAATAGCAACATTTGTAACTATAGCGGATTTGTTTTTGAAGGCATTTGTGCCGGAAATGAGCGAACGACTCGGGCCTTACGTACCATTGATTATTGTCAACTGTATTATCATCTGTCGGGCTGAGGCCTGCGCCAGTAAAAACAGCTTAGCCGTAAGCATTGTCGATGCGCTGGGAATGGGTGTTGGCTTTACGCTTACATTGTGCATTTTGGCCGGTGTGCGAGAGATTCTTTCGACCGGCGCTATTTTTGAAATCCCGATTCTTAATATACAGTCGCAAGGCGGCTGGTTCGTACCGTGGGCTGCGATGAGTATGCCGGTAGGAGCGTTTATAACCTTGGGATTGATGCTGGGACTTGTTAACGCAGTAACCAAAAGACAAACAAAAGGATAAGATTTATGGATACGGTTAATGCTTTAATCGTGGGTTTTATATCGATTGTTCTAATCAACAACCTTGTATTTACGAAGTTTCTCGGTATCTGTCCGTACCTCGGAGTATCGGGCAGAATCGATATGGCGTTCGGGATGGGTATGGCGGTGACATTCGTTGTTACCCTGAGCGGGACGCTGACCTGGCTGATTGATAATTTAATACTTGTCCCGATGAACCTGGAAGTTACACGATATGTGTGCTTTATTCTGGTTATTGCCGGGGCGGTACAGTTAGTCGAGATGTATGTACGAAAGTTTTTTCCGACGCTATATGAAAGCTTTGGGATATTTTTGCCTCTGATAACAACAAACTGTGCGATTTTGGGATTGTGTCTTTTCATAAACCTGTGGGGTATCGATAATCTGCTCGAAGCGGTGGTTCTCAGCTTCGGAGCAGGGATTGGATTTACCATGGCTATCTGTATTATGGCGGGGATTCGAGAAAATCTCAAATTAGCAGATGTGCCGGATTGCTTAAAAGGGGCACCGATTACCCTTATTACGGCGGGGCTTCTGGCACTGGCATTTATGGGCTTTGCTGGAATGATAAGGTAAGCAGAGAATCAGTGGATTAGTGAATTAGAGAATTAGTTAAAATGATTTTGGCTGATATTTATCAATTATGGAATAGTGCGTGGCCTGCCGGGCTGACGATGCTTGGCCTGAGCATCGGCTTTGCAATTGTGCTTTTGATAGCAAGTGAGAAGCTGAAGGTCAAGGTTGACCCAAAGATAGAACAAATCCGTGAAGCACTGCCGAACCTCGACTGCGGGGCGTGCGGCTTTGCCGGCTGCGGTCAATATGCAAAAGCGGTCCTGAAGGATACAGAGCTGCTGGGTAGATGCGCACCTGGCGGGCAACAAACCACAAGTAAAATCGCGAAAATACTCAATCTGCAAATAAGTGAATCAGGCCCAATCAAAAGACCTGTTGTGCACTGCAGAGCACATACGGCTGATAAAACCTTTTATGCAAAATATCAGGGGATACAAACCTGCATATCGGCAAATGCATTGGCTAACGTTCAGGCGTGTAACTTTGGCTGTCTTGGCTTCGGCGACTGTGTGAAGTCCTGTAAATTCGACGCCCTGCATATTGTCGATGGCCTTGCTGTCGTAGATTATGAAAAATGTACGGGTTGTGGTGCCTGCTCGAAGGCCTGTCCACGAAACCTTATAGAGATGATACCTTTTTCGCAAGAAAATATGATGGTAGTGGCATGCAAAAGTAGAGAGGCAGGCAAGGTGACAAAAACGATGTGCAAGGTCGGCTGTATCGGCTGTGGTGTCTGTGTGAAACAAAGCGAAATCTTCTCGGTGGAGGATAATTTAGCCCACGTAGATTATGTAAAGTATCAACCAACAGAACAAACCCGCCATACAGATGGCGGGCAAGCAGAAACCGCTATGAATAAATGTCCAACGGGAGTAATAATCTACGTAGGAAAAGGAAGTACGAGCAGTCACGGAGTACGAAAAGACGAGGGAGAACGGACTCGCAATAACTAACTCTTGTTCACTTTTAGTCTTGCGAATTTTCTTTTGCCGACCTGGATAACCATATCATTGGTGGGGGTTATTTGCTTGTTAGGGTCGGAGATTTTTCGGCTGTCGATTGTGCAACCGCCCTGCTTTATCATTCTCTTGGCCTCACTGCTGGATGGCACAAGCTTACAGGTAACCAGCAGTTTGCTTGCGATAATCGTTTCAGCAGGTATTTCAACCTCTTGTATATTGTCGGGGAGTTGTTTCTGTGCAAAGACTCTATCAAATTCAACCGCAACAGCATCGGAAATAGTCACTGTATCCGACACTTTAATCGATAGAGTATCGGAGGATGCCTTGTCCCAAAACTGTGATACAATCGTTTTTGCAAGCCGCACTTTTGCCTGCTTCGGATGAGATTTTTCAGGATTAACCAGCTCAGATATTTTTTTCGCCGGCAGGTCGGTTAAAAGCGTAAAATAGTTTTCCATCATCTCGTCAGAGATACTCATAACCTTGCCGAACATATCGTTCGGCTCATCTGTTACGCCGATATAATTGCCTTTGGATTTACTCATTTTCTCTTTGCCGTCCAAGCCAACAAGAATCGGCATTGTGATTACGACCTGCGGGTTTTGTCCGTATGCTTTTTGAATATCTCTGCCGACAAGATTATTAAATGTCTGGTCAGTGCCACCCAATTCGATATCACTTTTTACAACAACCGAGTCGTAGCCCTGCATCAGCGGATAGAGAAATTCGTGTGCATAGATATCTTCATCGGCTTTTAGACGTAACTTAAAGCTATCTCGCTGAAGCATTTGTGCAACGGTCTTTTTGGCTGCCAACTGAATCAGCTCAATTAAAGTCAGCTTTTCAAGCCATTCGCTGTTATATCTGATTTCGAGCTTATCATCTGATGTATCCAAGATTTTCCCTGCCTGGTTAAAATATGTTTTTGCATTGGCTTCGATTTGCTGCGGCGAGAGCATTGGGCGGGTTGTATCCTGGCCGGAAGGGTCGCCTATTCGTGCGGTGTAGTCACCAATAATAAGGACGGCCCTGTGGCCGAGGTCCTGGAACTGCCTCATCTTCCGTAGAACAACGGTGTGGCCAAGGTGGATATCCGCAGAAGTCGGGTCCAAGCCGAGCTTGATTCTCAACTGCCTGTTAGTTTTAGCGGCCCCGGTCAGCTTGTCAGCAAGCTCACCCTCGCGGAAGATTTCCACCGTGCCGCGTTTGAGCATTTGAATTTGCTCTGCAATTGTTTGACCCATAGATTTCTCTCGACAAATTCGTTTTCGCCACAGGCGAACAAGACTTCTAAGGGATTGCATTATAACATATCAGGGAACGATAGGCAATAATGGCATGTTGAGAAATCGTGGTGGGGCAAGCCCCACCCTACAAACTGAGATTGCTTCGTCGCTACGCTCCTCGCAATGACTTGGACTTGTTTTTTTGTATTGATGACAATACGATGATTGCATACACAATAAAAGCCGGGATAAAGCAAGCAAGACATATAGCTTCTACCTGCTGCTTGCTTATCAATCCATACAGTGGTATTATTCGGCTCGGCCAAAACAGACGCACGTCCCAGTGATAAAACGCATCAATTAACAAATGAAACCAAATTCCAAGCACGCCGGAGATGAGCATTTTTAAGAAGGTGGTATGATAAGGCAGGCGAAAAAACTGCATTATCTTTTTAAAAAGACGCCGTAAAGGATATGCAGCGACGCCCCAGAGGATACCCGCTGCCGCACCGATTAAGAGGGTATGAACGTAGCGGTGCCTGGGCCATTTGTCCCAATAAAGAACTTCTATATCAACGATGACATTAGCCAGCATAAATACGGGTATATCGAGCCACTTTCTAAATACCAACCCAATAAACCCACTCGGGCCAAAATGATATGGTGTAAAAGGCATCAGAACCTTACCTCAGAAAGCTATAAATGCTAAGTAGCGGTTAAGTACCCATCTTTTTGAAGGTAGTTTTGGACGTAATTTTTGATTGCGTCTTCGAGGGGTACGGTTTGTTTTTTATAGCCGGCACTGCGGAGTTTGGTTATGTCGGCCTGTGTGAAATACTGGTATTGGTTGCGGATAGAATCGGGCATATCGATATATTCGATGTTCACACTTTTGCCCATTGTATTGAAGACAGCGCTTACCAAATCGTTCCAGGTGCGGGCCTTGCCGGTACCGATATTGAACAATCCCGTTACTTGTGGGTTATCCAGAAAGAATAGTGTCATATCCACCGCATCTTTGATGTAAACAAAGTCACGCATTTGTTTACCGTCTGCGAATTCGGGCTTATAAGATTTGAACAGTCGAACTTTGCCGTTGGCAGTTATCTGCTCAAAGGCCTTCAAACAGAAACTTCGCATATCGGCTTTGTGGTATTCATTCGGCCCGAAGACATTGAAGTATTTTAATCCAACAATATTATTCAGCAGCCCTTCCATTTTTGCCCACAGGTCGAACTGCTGCTTTGAGCGTCCATACAAATTCATTGGGCTGAGATTCTCGATTTTCTCTTGGTCATCACTAAAGCCGGCTGAGCCATCGCCATAGGTGGCTGCACTTGAGGCATAGATAAAACGAATATTATCAGCGGTTGTCCATTGGGCTAAGAGCTTGCTGTATTCGTAGTTATTTTTTCTAATATATTCAGCATCCGTCTCGGTTGTATCCGAACACGCCCCCATATGAAAAACAGCTCCGATGCGTGAGTTGATTTTTTTGTTATCAACCGTTTTCAGAAAGCTATTTTTCTCGACGAAATCAGCAAAAGAAAGATTTACAAGATTCCTACTCTTATCTTTACCGTTCTCGTCAACTACTAATATATCAGTAATACCTCGTTTGTTTAACGAAGCAATTAGTGCTGAGCCGATAAAGCCGGCTCCGCCAGTAACCATTATCATTTTACATATCCCCCAGATTCAAACCCTGCGTAAAATCCACCAAAAATACAGCGGACAAGCGCAGGGCTAAATATAAATAAACCCCCGACCACAGCCATTCGACTTCGCTCAGGCCAGGGGGGTCGGGGCTAAACAACTGCAATCTATCATAAAATAGGTGCCCTGTCAAATATTTAATCCGCCTGTGGCAGGCGCATAAAAAACCGCTCAAAACTGAGCGGTGAAAAAGAGTAAAAGGCCGAACGCTCTTCTAACACAAGGCGATATAACTCGCGATTGCCAAAATCAAAATCCGCCTTTTGGTAAATATAAATGGAAGCCAAGTTTCGTAATAAAATTTACTCATCGCCCCTCTCGGAAACCAGAACTGCCGAAATGTTTCAATTTACTATGCAGCTATGATAACCAAAATGGGCTCAAAAAGCAAGAAAAAAATGTTCTTTTAAAGCGTAACTATTTATCATTAAAGCGCTTATGTTCTTTCAAGCTGCAAGAATTTTCTCCCATTCATAACCGACAAATTGATAATTGGCAATCTGTGATTGGTAGCTGGTAACTGGTGATTATTTAACCCTGCCAGCCGGCAGGCAGGCATTTAAGCAATCACCATTTTCAAGAGTGTTGACAAGACCGCTGGCACCGAGTTATAGTATTTCCCGACAGAGAAAAAAGGAGACTAAAATGATTGAACATACGCAATACATTTTGGCCTGGACGCCCGGCTGGCCAGAGTTATTGGTTATCCTTGTGGTAGCACTATTGATATTCGGCAGGCGACTGCCGGAAATTGCACGCAGTATAGGCAAAAGTCTTACCGAGTTCAAAAAAGGTGTTCGTGAAGCTGAAGAGACCAAGGATGAAGTAGTAGATGAGGCCAGAAGAATTAAAGATGATGCGGTAAACGAGGTCAAGGACGCCGCCGGGTTAAATGATGACACTACCACCGAGTGATTATTGATAAAGAAAACTCTACAAATCTGGTTATCAATAATCAATTTCTAAGATGGGCGATACCAAGAACAAAGTCACCAAGGCCAAAACCCCCAAGAACAAATGTGACCCTACGGATAGTACTATGAGTCTGGGCGACCACCTTGAGGAGTTACGCATTCGTTTGTTTTTTGCATTGGGTGGCCTGTTGCTTGCTGTTGTTATCTGTCTGATTCCTTTCTTCTTTAAGTATATAAGAACGTTTATCTACTACCCTCACAATAAAGTAATGCCGGAGATGACTTTGATTGTGCTTGCTCCGGCCGACCCATTTATCGTGTATATGAAGATAGCGATGATTGCGGGACTGATACTATCGTCGCCCTGGATATTCTATCAGTTGTGGATGTTCGTAGCTGTCGGTTTGTATCCACGAGAAAGACGATATGCACACCTTGCAGTACCTTTTTCAGCGATTTTATTTGTTACCGGAGCACTGTTTTTTCTCTACATAGTAGCCCCGATATCTCTGCGTTTTTTCCTGAAGTTCGGCACATTCATTGACGTTACACCGACGTGGACCCTCCAGAAATATATATCTTTTGTGACTATGCTCATGCTGGTATTCGGCATCGGTTTCCAGACACCGATAGCTATTTTCTTTTTGAACAGGACAGGACTGGTTTCGATCCAGGCACTACGCAGGTCAAGAAAATATGTACTCCTACTTATCGTTATAGTAGCAGCTATTGCCACACCGCCTGATGTAGTCTCTCAAATAACCCTGGCGATACCTTTGTATTTGCTTTTTGAGCTGGGCATACTACTAAGTTACCTTGCCGGCTGGAAGAAAACATCATAAAAACAAATTCAACCATTGAGGATAATCTCATCCTGATAGGCAGGGACAGCTACCTGCCAGCCGGTTTCTTTGCTTATATAATCCCCAAAATGCCGGGCGCTTTTGGACTCGCCGTGCACGACAAAAACCTTTCTGGGTGGCTTTTTCAATCCGCGCAGCCATTGTAAAAGCTCATTTCTGTCGGCGTGAGCTGAAAAACCATTTATCCGCACGACCCTGGCCTTGACCGGATATTCCCGGCCGAGGATTCTGACCTTCTTTTCACCGTTAACGATTCGTCTGCCAAGCGTGCCAATCGCCTGGTATCCAACAAACATTATAGTGCACTCAGGTCTTGTAATATTATTAACGAGGTGGTGTTTTACTCTTCCGCCGGTGCACATCCCTGAGCCGGCTATTATTATAGATGTTCCTTTGATATGGTTAATTGCCTTTGACTGGTTTGTGGCTTTAGTAATTTTCAGTCCCGGGAAATCGAAGGGCGATTCATTGTGCCTGATATGCTCGGTCATCTCCTTGTCAAACAACTCTCTGTGTTTTTTAAAGACCTTAGTGATGTTTGTAGCCATCGGACTATCCAAAAAAACCACCAAATGTGGTATTGCATCGGCGAGCAGCAGCTCGTTTATGTAGTACAAAACCTCCTGTGACCGTTCGAGCGCGAAACTCGGGATGATAATATTTCCGCCGGCTTTATTCGTAGAATTTATAACCTCGGCTATCATTTTCTTTGTATCTTCCGGTCCCTGATGTACCCTGTCACCATAGGTGGATTCAATAAGAACATAGTCCGCCTGTTCAATAGAATCCGGGTCGTGTACGATAGGTCTATCGGGTCTACCGATATCACCTGAGAATAAAATAGACCTGTATTGTCCATCGAGATGTAGCTTGACTTTTATTATTGAGGAGCCGAGGACATGACCTGCATCATAAAAAGTCGCTTCGACACCTTTTACAATCTCTATTGGCTTTTTATAGTGTACGGGCTTGAATTGCTCAAAAGTGGCCTTGGCCTGTTCCGTTGTATAAAGCGGGACCTCCGGGTAAGGGCCTTTTCGGCCTTCCCGCTCGTGTCTTTTGCGCTTGAACTCAGCGTCTTCTTCCTGCAAGTGAGCAGAATCAAGCAATATAATTTGTGCAATCTCCGAGGTGGCAGCGGTACAGTATATTTTGCCTTTGAAACCCTCTCGAACGAGTTTCGGCAATAAACCACAATGATCCAGGTGTGCATGGGTTAATAGAACTGCATCAATACTTTCAGGCGGTATCGGAAATGGGTCCCAGTTTCTCGACTTTAACTGGCGTTCCTGATAAAGCCCGCAATCGACAAGGATATTATTCCCGTCGGCCTGCAATAAGTGGCGAGAACCCGTAACATTCTGAGCCGCGCCAAGAAACCTTAGTTTTATCTTCATAGCTAACTTTGCGCATTACATAACAGTTTTTAATGCAAATTCTATACTGGGCGATACAGGACTTGAACCTGTGACCTCCTGCGTGTAAAGCAGGCGCTCTAGCCAGCTGAGCTAATCGCCCGAGAGCCAACTATAGAATACGATTTTTTGGCCCTTGCGTCAATAGCCGGATTCTATTATATTCTTCGAATACTATATTTATCCTATGCTACTCTGCGTAGTAGCTACGCTACGTAGCACGAGTTGTCCAAGATTATTTAGATATTGGAGGTTTTTTTATGACAGTATCAGAAGCCATTCGTAAGAGATACTCGTGCAGAGCTTATCAGGACAAACCCATAGAACAGGAAAAGCTCGACCAGTTCCTTGAGGCGGCTCGATTAGCACCATCTGCGAAAAATTTGCAGGATTGGCGGTTTGTGGTAGTAACAGAAAAGCAAATAAGACATAAGGTAGCGGATTGTACGAATCGGCCGGAAGTTTTTAGTAAGGCAGGAGTGATTATCGCAGCGTGCAGCGTTAGCAATGAAGTGATGCGATGCGGGCAGGCGGTCGCGCCTATTGATGTATCTATCGCACTGGAACATATTGCCCTGCAGGCAACCGAACTGGGATTAGCAACCTGCTGGATTGGGTCGTTCGAAACAGAAAAAGTAAGGGCAATATTAGGTATTCCAGCCGATATAAATATAATCGAACTGATGACGGTAGGCTATCCTGCTGATAAGTCGAAACAGCCGAACCGCGAGCCGATAGAAAAAATAATCTGCTACGATAAGTGGCAGTTTTAAGTTTGGTAAAGGGGACGTAGTGTAACGGGAGCACGCCGCGGTCGCATCGCGGAAATGAGGGTTCGATTCCCTTCGTCTCCATTCTTCGTTCGCCGAGACGAAGTATCGGAGAACGAAGACTGCTACGGCGTAGCGACGAAAGTCGCGAAGCCGGACTTCTCGATGCTCGATTCTGGATACTTGATGCTCGATGCGGATTTCGCAGATAGGTAGGGAAGTGATATATAGTCCTTTCGATTAGTCGAAAAGACTATTAGCCTTTAGGAAACCACAGGAAAATAACAACGAATTGGGTTGAGATTTTCGTTTGGTATGTTGGTAAGTGTAAAATGAGGTGAAATACTATGCCGGCAAATATAGTACATATGCTAATCGCCCATAAGGCGCTCCAAAAACTAAAAGAAAAGGGAATTGCCGAGTTTACACAGTTTGCTGAAATGCTCGATGACACATCGAAGAGAAACTCCAGGGCATACTTAAATCTCGGTAGTATCGGGCCTGATCTGTATTACTACGCCGAGATTGGCAAGAACATCAAAGATTTGATTACAGAAAAGTTCGTGCAGGCCAAAGGAGTAACGCCGTGGTCGTATCATCTGCATTCGCATCAGCCGAATGTGTTCCCCTTAAAGCTTGTAGAAATTATGTTCAGCGATGTGATAAGAAAAAACGGCAAGACCAAACTCGAAGATGACGACATAAGAAAGCTCGCCTACATCGCAGGGCACCTGACGCATATGGCTGGGGACCAGATAATACATCCAATTGTGAACAGCGTAGCCGGGCCTTATTACCGCAGCGGGAAAAATAGAAAAAAACACCGACAGTGCGAGGTCTTCCAGGACTTCTTTCTCTATGAAGAGGTGTATCGATTAGAGGAAAAAAGCGGGAAGACATACGACTTTCTTAAGCAGAAGTTTCACAAGTGGGCAGACTGCGTCAAGAGAGCAACTACCAGAAACAGTGAGGACTGGTTCCGTTACTTTCTACAGCGCGGCTTTATAGAAACCTACAGCACAAACCCATCGGAAGAACAAATAGAGAACTCCATTGATAACCTGCTGTTGATGCTAAGGACGTGCCAGATGCTCGGGCCATATAAGGAGGCGGCAGAAGATTATCGCAAGAACGGCTACGACAAAGGGATGTGCAAGCAATACATTAAAGATGTGGATTACGTTAAATACTGGCGAGTTGCTGTGGAACTGTCGGTGATATATCTTATTGCATTATACGAAGTGTATTATGTGCTAAAAGAGGGACAAGATTTTACCGACCAGCACAAACGGCGCTTTCGCAAAATTGTCAGTGATGCGGACCTTTCCTGCCCACTGAAGCAAAATATTTTCGAGAAAGCCAGCAGTGCACTCAGAGATAAAAAGAGCATGGAAACAGCTATCGAAAATCAGCTAACACCACTTCTGACAAAAACTAAGTTTGTCAGAGAAAGCAGGATATTTAAGAGCAAAAGTGATGAAGATGTCGTGAGAGCATAGCCCTCCAATTTCCACCTGCGCGGGGATAAACATGGAAGGTAAAGTTTATATCGGTATAGCAGGTTGGTCGTATCCGGACTGGAAGGGGATTGTGTACAATAAAGCAAAGATGGACCAACTTGAATATATAAGTAGGTTCATAGATTGTGCTGAAATCAACAATACTTTTTACCGGCCTCCAGATGAAAAAAATACAAGAGCGTGGTTACAAAGCATTTCCAAAAGTAAAGATTTTTTCTTCACGGCAAAGCTGCATCGGGATTTTACGCACGAAGGCAAAATTGATGCTGAAATAGTAAAGCAATTTCATAAAGGTTTTGAGCCAATGCTCCAGGCGGGTAAGTTAAAACATCTGCTTGCGCAATTCAGATATGACTTTGCTGACAGTGAGGGAAATCGGCAACATCTGGCAAAAATAACAAAGGACTTCTCCGATGCATTTAATCTGGCTGTGGAAGTAAGGCATAAATCGTGGCAAGAGAAAGACGGCCTGGAATTTCTGGAGGGATTGGGGGTATCGGTCTGCAACCTCGATTATCCGACGACGTGGAATTCGTTCGATATGCAGGACCGCACAATCGGCAAAAACGGCTATTTCAGGATGCACGGCAGAAATGAAGAAAAATGGTTTGATAAAGATGCGGGCAGAAATGAAACCTATGATTACTATTATAACGAGAACGAAATCACAGAAATAAAAAAAAGAATCGACAGACTGGTTTTGGCATTCGATACATTAACAGTTATTGCCAACAACCATTTCAAGGGGGCTGAATTAGCCAATGCCATTGAGCTAAAAGCACTTATAAGCGGACAAAAGCAGCTGGTTCCTGAAGAACTATTAAGAGCATATCCGAATCTGGCGAAGATTGCATTGCAACCGGAGAAATTACAAGATACACTTTGGTGAATAAATGCAAACCCCACGTAAAACGTGGGGCTAAATATGAGATTGCTTCGCTGCGCTCGCAATGACCGGGCAAATGAGATAGATATGGATATCTATAATCTTGTTAGTTTTGCGGGGATATTTGTTCTGATTGGCCTTGCGTGGGTTTTATCGAACGACAAAAGAAATATGAACTTCAGGGTTATCGGGTGGGGGATTGGGTTACAATTACTGATTGCGGTTTTTATTTTTCGCGTACCGGCTGGTGCTAAAGTATTTCTGGTAGTTAATGACGTTGTTATAAAAGTCCTGGATTCTGCGTCGGCTGGGGCAAAATTTGTTTTCGGCAGATTAGCACTTGCACCAGGACAAATAAACGAGGCGGGAGAAGAATCGCTGGGCTTTATTTTGGCTTTTCAGGCATTCCCAACAATTATTTTCTTCTCGGCACTTATTGCGATTTTGTACTACTTCAAAATTATGCCTTCGATTGTAAGAGGATTTGCTCACGTATTTACAAAGCTAATGAGAATATCAGGGGCAGAATCTCTCTTTGCAGCCAGCAATATTTTTGTAGGGATTGAGTCTGCTCTTACCGTCAAGCCATATCTTAATCGAATGACCAACTCGGAGATATGCACCATTTTGACAGCAGGGATGGCGACAGTCGCTTCAAATGTTTTAGCATTATACGTATTTAGCTTACAAAAGGTGTTTCCTACAATAGCTGGTCATATGGTTTCAGCATCCTTGTTGTCAGCGCCAGCGGCAGTTGTAATGTCGAAAATCATTTTCCCTGAGAAAGAAACCCCAGAAACATTAGATATCAATGTCCAGCCCTTCTATGAAAAAGAAAACAGCATCTTTGAAGCGATTATTAACGGAGCTAATGCCGGTGTTAAAATGATTGTGGGGATTGTGGCGCTTCTGATAGCAGTTCTGGGTTTAGTGGCCCTTGTGGATTTAGTTTTGTCCGCTGTTGGGTCAAGGATAAACTTACTTTTTAACATCAATACCGATTTGTCACTTAAAACGATTTTTGGTTATATCTTTTATCCGCTTACGATAATTCTGGGCATACCGCCGGATGATGCCAGTGTAGTTTCCAAAATTATCGGTGAGCGATTGATTGTTACGGAAGTTGTAGCTTATAAGGACCTGGCAACCGCTCTTGAAGCAGACCTCCTGCAGCATCCACGCTCGGCAGTGATTACTACTTACGCTTTATGCGGATTTGCCCATCTTGCATCGATGGCTATTTTCGTGGGAGGTGTTTGTGCATTAGCCCCTGACAAAGTCCGCAACATATCAAAAGTTGCGATTCAGGCACTTATCGCAGCAACGTTAGCGTGTCTTATGACTGCCTGCGTTGCAGGAACATTCTTCACACAAGGGTCAATTCTATTAGGTATCTGACAAAGTCATTTAATACCAGAATGATAGCTTTGCAGTGACCTTACGGGAGCCGAGCCGTTTCTGCTCGCAGCAATACCTTTAGCAGCAGCAGCGGCGGCGGCAGTTGTGGTTATATAAGGGATTCTATACTTAATAGCAGCTTTGCGTATATAAGAATCATCGTATTTACCCATCCTGCCGGCAGGGGTATTGATAATCAGCTGAATCTCGTTATTTTTTATAGCATCCACTATATTAGGTCTGCCCTCGTGCATTTTAAGGATGTGCTCGCTTTCGACACCATTATCTGTCAAGTACTGATGAGTTCCTTCCGTTGCCTTGATTGTAAAGCCGAGTTTCTGGAACTGTTTTGCAACTTCGAGAGCAGATTTTTTATCGTTATCAGTTACAGTCATCAGGACAGAACCCCCAGCAGGAAGCTGTTGCGAAGCTGCCTGCTGAGATTTGAAAAATGCAAGGTCAAATGAATCCGCCAGGCCTAACACCTCACCAGTGGAACGCATCTCCGGCCCAAGAACCGGGTCGACTTCCGGGAACATATTGAATGGAAAAACAGCTTCCTTTACACCAAAGTGTGGGATTTTGCGATGCTTTAAGTTAAGCTCAGAAAGTTTTTTGCCAAGCATAAGCTGAGTTGCTAATCGGGCCATCGAGATTCCACAGACCTTGGATACCAGCGGAACAGTCCGCGATGCCCGCGGATTGGCCTCAAGAACATAAACAGTATCGTTCGCTATGGCATACTGGATATTCATCAGGCCCACTACATTTAACTCTATCGCAATTTTTCTGGTATACGCACAGATAGTGTCAATGTGCTTCTGAGGTATGCTAACCGGCGGTATGACACAGGCAGAGTCGCCGGAGTGAATGCCGGCGAGCTCGATGTGCTCCATAACAGCAGGGACAAAGGCATCCATTCCATCAGCAATAGCGTCTGCTTCGGCTTCAATGGCATTTTCAAGGAATTTGTCAATGAGAATGGGCCTTTCAGGTGTTACCTCGACAGCTTTTGCGACATAGTGTCTCAGCATTTCCTCATCGTGGACAACCTCCATAGCGCGTCCGCCAAGGACATAGGACGGCCTTACCATCAGGGGATAGCCGATTCGCCTGGCAATGGCGAGTGCCTCTTCTTCGCTGCTGGCCATACCGGATTCCGGTTGAGGGATGCCAAGCTTTCTCATTACCTCCCGGAAGCGGTCACGGTCCTCAGCCAAATCAATCGTCTCCGGTGAAGTTCCTATTATCTTTACGCCTGCCTGGGCCAATTCGTCAGCTATGTTAAGCGGCGTCTGGCCACCGAACTGGACAATCACTCCTTCGGGTTTTTCCTTTTCATAAATGCTTAGTACATCTTCAACAGTAAGCGGCTCAAAATATAGTTTGTCGGACGTATCGTAATCTGTGGAGACAGTTTCGGGGTTGCAGTTTACCATAATCGATTCGTACCCTTCGTCGCGGAGCGTAAAAGCAGCATGAACACAGCAATAGTCAAACTCAATACCCTGGCCGATACGATTCGGGCCTCCACCTAAAACCATAATCTTGCGTTTATCAGTTGTCTGAACCTGGTCTGGTGCGTTGTAAGTTGAGAAGTAATATGCGGCATTTTCGACACCACTTACAGGAACCGGCTCCCAGCCCTCTACTACACCAAGCGCAGTGCGCTTCCGGCGGATTTGACTTTCCGCAATGCCAAGAATTTTAGAAAGGTGGCCGTCGGCAAAACCGTCTTTCTTGGCCCGAATTAGAAGTTTGTCAGGAGGCATTTTGCCTTTGTATTTCAGGAGCTTTTCCTCCAGCTGGACGAGCTCAGCCATTTGTTCGATGAAGTAGCGTTTGATTCGCGTTTTTTCATAAAGTGTTTCTATATCAGCACCTTTACGCAGGGCCTCGTACATAATGAATTGTCGCTCACTCGAAGGTACGCTCAAAAGATTCGATAGCTCGTCAAGAGAGAGCTTATTGAAGTTCTTTGCAAAACCGAGGCCGAAACGTCCTATCTCAAGAGAACGAATGGCCTTCTGGAACGCTTCCTTGTAATTTTTACCAATGCTCATCACCTCACCAACGGCCCGCATTTGTGTGCCGAGCTTGTCCTCAACACCCCTGAACTTTTCGAAGCCCCACCGTGAGAACTTAACCACAACGTAATCCCCGGAGGGAGTATATTTTTCCAGTGTACCGTCCCTCCAGTATGGTATCTCATCAAGCGTAAGCCCACCAGCCAACAATGAAGAAACAAAGGCAATCGGAAAGCCGGTAGCTTTTGAAGCAAGTGCAGATGAGCGTGAAGTTCTTGGGTTGATTTCGATTACGACGACTCGTCCGGTATCTGGGTCGTGTGCGAACTGAATGTTGGTGCCGCCTATGACTCTAATGGCGTCGACAATGTCATAGGAGTATTTTTGGAGCTTTTTTTGCAATTCCTCATCAATAGTGAGCATCGGAGCGGTACAATAAGAGTCTCCAGTGTGTACACCCATCGGGTCGACATTTTCAATAAAACAGACGGTTATCTTCTGTCCTTTGGCATCTCGGACGACCTCCAGCTCCAGCTCCTCCCATCCAAGGACAGACTCCTCTACCAAAATTTGATTAACAAGACTTACTGAAAGACCTCGAGCTGCTACAGTACGTAGTTCCTCGATGTTAAAAACCGCTCCACCGCCGGTTCCACCCATCGTGTAAGCCGGACGGATAATAATAGGATATCCGATTTCATCGGCAATTTTTTCGGCTTCTTCAACGCTAAAGGCAAGCTCGCTCTTTGGCATCTCAATTCCCAGCCGGTTCATTGTTTCTTTAAAAATACCTCTGTCTTCGCCCCGCTCAATAGCATCAATCTCGACGCCAATGACCTTGACGCCATACTTTTCAAGTGCACCTGCACGGGCAAGTTCCGATGACAAGTTAAGTCCACTCTGGCCGCCAAGATTGGGCAAAAGCGCATCCGGCCGTTCCTTCTCAATGATTTCTATCATAGTTTGCAGGTCAAGCGGCTCAATATAGGTTACATCAGCCGTACCGGGGTCGGTCATAATTGTCGCCGGGTTGGAATTTACCAGAAGTATCTCATAACCCAGCTTACGAAGTGCCTTGCAGGCCTGAGTGCCGGAATAATCGAATTCACAGGCCTGGCCGATTACGATTGGGCCGGAACCGATTATCATCACTTTTTTTATGTCCTTTCGCTTCGGCATACAAAATTCTCCTGTTTTTATTCACTATTTTGATGGATACCACACTCTTATCGCAAGTTTATTGTGGCAAATTAAACTACATAAAGTTTGGGCTGTCAAATAAGAAAACTTTATAAGCCAGGTAAGAAGAATTGATTTTTCGGCTCGTCCAAGAGCGCAGATCCTCGTAGTTTTTGCCACAAAGGCACCAAGCCTGTCCCCGCAGAAGCGGGGAACCAGAGGCAAAAAGTATGGATTCCTGCTCCCTCGACTTCGCTCGGGACAGGTTTCGCAGGAATGACACATTAATCCCTTTGTGCCTCTGGGTCTTCGTGGCTAATTTTTATGATTTTTTCAGCCCACTGGCGCCAGGCAGCCGGGCCGTTCTCAGTAAAATATTCGAACGATTTATCATCAGCTAACCGCCCCAACAGAGTCTTACGGTCAGCCGGTTCCGGCACATCTTTAATAATTCGTTCTCGAACCACCTCCAGCTCAGCTAAAAAATCGCCGTGTTTTTCGGTAAACGTCTGTTCCAGCTTTTTTCTTATATGACCTGCATAGGCCGGATAATGGCCTTCGGTTCCTATAGCTATCTGCAGGTCGCCGCGTTTTACAACAGCCGGCACGAAAAAGTCACAAAGCTCCGGCTGGTCAACAACGTTGCACAGAATCTCCAGCTCCTGACAATCCTTGTAAATCTGCTTATTGAGGTTTGCTTTATCTGTTGCAGCTATTACAAGAACGGCACCAGTAAGACAGCTCTTGGAATACTTCGCTCTTACTAATTCAGCGTTTGTGCCCCGGCAAAGAGCGGTCATCATATCACTGATTTGTTCAGCTACAACCACCAGCCGAGCACCAGCAGCAAGCAGCGCCTGTGCCTTTCGCACAGCTACCGCCCCACTACCGGTTACGACCGCACGACGACCACCCAATTCAAGAAATATAGGATACTTAGCCATAACTCATATTTTATTAGCAAACCAGCCAAAGCACAAATAAGAAATAGGTTCGACATGCTCACTACAGGTTGGCTTTGTTTGGCTTTGTTTTTCATTGTTTCCGCCTTCGCCGAGGCTACGGCGGACAAGCGTAGTTCATTGTATTTACAGGGCTTATGCTCATTTTGAGGAGCCAGTAAATTGGGTTTGTTTTGCATAAAAGAGTTCATATTCCGGCCACAGATTACACAGATTGCAGGTAAAGAAATAACCACGAATGAACACGAATTTACACTGATATTAAACGCGGAATACATCATTGGCTAATCCTTAGTATAAATGAACTTATGGCTAAATTTGACTGGAACTGCTGTTCCGTAAGACTTGCGGGGCTCCGCGAACGTGTGCTGCCTGAGCACATTCGGTATTATACCAGATATGGCCCGTTTTTCAAGCAAAAAACCGCTTTTTTTATCAATATTTTTGCCACGAAGGCACTAAGACACCAAGAAATTAATCACAGATTACACGGATTATTTTTAGCCACGGAGGGGAAAGAGTTAAAATCATTTACGATTTGCGATTGACGATTTTCGATTTGCAATGGATGAACGGACGGGGAGTTTTGAGTTATGCGGAGGAAATTTCACTAATAAATTTTGGCTTGTGTTTGGTGAGAATTGGGGGTAAAATTAGGTGAGCAACTTTGGGAGGAAACATCGCGGGGGTAGTTTTTATTGTTAGGATGGTAGCGTGAAAAAATATCTCAATCTGAAAAGTAGACTAATTTTATCTGGAATTATAGTAGATTGTTGACTATTACATTTGTTTGGTAAGGGCTGGTTTTACCCTTTACTCATTTAGCTTTTGCTCTACTGCTTCTATCCGCTCCTCTAAATCTTTTATGGCCTCGTTTTGAGGTGATTCAACAGGCCTGCCAACAGACATCGACCCACCTAATGACTTAACAAGTCCACGAAGGGCAGATTGTTTTTCACTTATTGATTTTTTCTGTTTTGTCGTCTCGTTTAGTTTACAAAGAATATCTAATAAATCCTTTGATGGAAGAGGTTTTAATTTTTCTTGTAAAGTATTCAGTTGCGTTTCCAATGATTGTTTTTGTGCTAATCGGGTCTCGTATTTTTTTTGTAATTCAAATAAGCTGTTTTCTATCTTGGGATAGTTTTTCAAAAGTTCGACCTCCTGCTCTGATAAATCAATGCCTCTTTTCCAGTATAACCTATGTTTTTCTATGCGTGCTTGATAAATCTTGTCTTGAGTTTCAAAAATTTCAGATAATACCAATCTTTCTTCGTCAGACTTTGGAATAATTTTTTCCAATTTTTCCTGTAACATATTTATTTGCTTTCCCAAATCCACTTCTTGTTGTAAAAGTTTACCATATAATAAGTCTGGTGGTCTTCTGAGTTCATTATCGTATTTTACAAATAATCCCCCACAAATAGAGCTTCGATAAAACTTCAAGTCATTAGCTTCTTTTATAAATTGAAGGTCATCTAAAAGGTAGGCAGGCCATTCATTTTCATCACCACCATAGCGGCATATTGTGAACTTTTTAATGCTTCTTTGCTGGTTTTCTTCGGAGCGCTTATGCCAAGCATCATAGTCTGCGTTCAATTCCTCACCACAGCCATTGACCATAATCAAACCAAGTAAAATCAGAAATGCTATTAGCTTTTTCATCGCCTTTCTCCTCGAAAGATTCTTAACTTTTTCCGCTTGTTAGTTGCTTTAGCTCCCTCCAAAGCCAGTTAATATTATACAGCTTTTGTGGTTGAAAATCAAGGAAAAACAGGACAGATTGTTGCGATTTGGGCTAAGATTTTGTAGAATACACGATATGCAAAAAGCCGAAGTTAAGCAGATAGGAGATTATTTAGGGACGGGATTATGAACAAAAAACAGTTAATAACTATGTGGGTTGGGATTTTGCTGGTCAGTTTAGTATGGCACGATGGCCATCCATACGACCAAGAGACGTACATTCCGATTATCGTTGTTGTAACAGTGGGTTTAATTATAAGCTTCAGCAATAAAACTGTCGCAAAATTACAAGCTGCTGAGAAACTTCGTAAAGACACAAAGGATAAAGAAGGCGTATAGTTAAAAAGTAAAATTGAGCGGCGGTTAGCTGTGAGGAATTGAAAGTGGGAAAACAGAAAACAAAAAACAGGTTACCACATTTACTAAAAGGCTCTGAGTTCAAACGCGCTAATCCTAACCATCACCGAGCTGCTAATCTAAAGGGCCTGGCGATTGCAATCGTAGTGCGTGCTGAGGAACAAAAGGCGTCCAAAGTGCGAAGGCGTGTTTGGTTTACCCTCTGGGAAAAGGAACGCAAAAAGGCTCAAGAATATGCGATGAGAAGGGCTGAACGCAATTACCGCCGTGACCCACGTAATTATGCGCCACCTGACAAAAAGTCTTGTAAACCAGAAGGGTCTTGGACACGGAAGTGGCTGATAGAATCGCTGTTTGGAGAAAGAGTTGACTGGTACAGGTTGCATAGACGGATTTTCACCGAATTGAACAAGTCCCCTGACCACAATTGCGAGTGGTGGCGTGGAGTCAAAGATATTTGTGAAGACGTAAGCGATTTTGACCCTGTCGCTGAAATCCTGAAAATGAGTGAGGAGTATGCTAAGTCTTCCGAAGAACCAGCAAAAAGAAAGCGGAAAGCCGGACGGCCCAAAGTGGAGGAGGACGAAGCCCGAAGACGCAGAGACCTTAAAGCCGAGTGGGAGCAGGCCCGCGATGTAAAAGTATCGAAGACTAAATTCTGCTTGGACAAGGGCATAGAAGTCGAGTATCTGAACAACTCAGTCCTGCGGTATTGCCGAGACCATCCTCAGTAGAGCAAAACACACGGTAATAATTCTCCAGAGTTTTTACCGCACAAAAAAATCTTGCCTAAAACAAAAAAAATCACGCACCAACTCCTGACATTTTCTGGTTTTGTGACATCCGCTGTCTTTCATAGACACGGAAAATATCCACGTCCTCAATTTTCTCCACCGTGCATACCTTAGAATCAAAGCAGTTTGATACATCGGGTATTGAACGATACAGAATGATTATATTTGGAGAAAAATGAAATGAACAAGACAGCGACAACTGAAAAACTGCTCACCGCCCAAGCCGTAGGTGAGATGCTCAGCTTGAGCAAGCGACAAATTTTTCGACTTAATAGCTGCGGTCAAAATCTCAAAGACCAACTCGGCGAACTCTTGCTTTACCTGCTATTCGCCTCTGACGAAATGAACCGGCAGCAAAAGAAAAAATGCTGGCAGGTCTTTGATTTAACTTTGAGAAAATACCTTGACCTCAAGTATGAAGGGCAGAACACAGAATCGCAAAAATCAGACAAAAAGGTATTAGAATAAGGTTCTATGTCTGAAAAGGAAAGGCGGCGGTGGGAGTCGAGACCCACGAATAACGGTTTTGCAAACCGTCGCCTTAGACCACTTGGCTACGCCGCCAAACTATGACAAATGATTAATGATTCCTTCGGCCTTGCTCAGGACAGGAAATGATAAGTGATAAATATAATTGAGATTCTTCGCTTTCGCTCAGAATGACAAAGGAGAACCCCCAGCATAAAGCCTTCGACCCCTTCGATTTTTGAGCTTTTCAATTCGCAAAACCGTCGTTATAGTATTAGTAGTTCGTAGTTTCCGCCTTCGCCAAGGCTACGGCGGACAAGCATTGTTCATAGTTCGTGGAAACAAATGAGTAAAATAAAGAAATTACAGCCGCCTTTATCTGAATTGGATGTGCGTTCGCTAAAAGCTGGTGATGAGGTTGTTATCAGCGGCACAATCTATACAGCCAGAGATATGGCACATAAAAGATTGTGCGAGGCGATAGATTCCGGCGAGCCGTTACCGTTCGAACTCAAAGGAGCGATTATATATTTTGTCGGCCCAACGCCTGCCCGGCCCGGCAGAGTCATCGGCGCAGCCGGGCCAACTACCTCAGCGAGAATGGACCCCTACAGCCCAAAACTATTAGCCGGCGGCCTAAAAGCAATGCTCGGAAAAGGATATCGTGGCGATGAAGTCAGAGAAGCCCTGAAAAAATATACGGCAGTCCATCTATCTACCATCGGCGGCGCAGGGGCATTACTTAGTAAGCACATCGCGAAAGCAGAAGTAATCGCCTACGAAGACCTGGGAGCCGAAGCGATAAGGAAATTACAGGTCGTTGATTTTCCAGCTATTGTGGCATACGATTGTTATGGCAATACAGTTTACGAAGAGAGAAAAAAAAGCCACAGATTACACAGATTTCACTGATTTATATTTTTTTACTTTTGTCTAATCTGTGTTCATCTGTATTCATCTGTGGCAAAAAACAAAAAGGGGTAAGATGAAGGTAGCACTTTTTGGCTTATTGCAATCGGGCAAGAGTACGATATTTGCCGGTTTAAGCGGTAAGCCAATCCCGCCGGTCGGCTCGACCGCGATTGAAGAAGCCATAGTACAATTCCCAGATGAACGGCTCGACTGGCTGGCCGAACATTACAAGCCAAAGAAAACTACATACGCAACTATCGATTGCCTCGACCTGCCTGGATTTAATTTTGCTGATGAGCATGGCCGGGCCGCTGCGAGACGGCTGATTAACCAGATAAGAACTATTGATATGTTCGTTTTGGTCGTGCGGGCCTTTGAAAATCCGGCAGTACCGCCCTACCGCAACAGCATCGACCCCGTCAGAGACTTAACCGAATTACAAACAGAATTATTGCTTGCCGACTTGGAGCTGGTAACAACTCGCATTGAACGACTCGAAAAACAGCTACATAAACCAACCAAAATCCAGGTGCACGATAAGGCGGAATTAGTCCTGCAAAAGAAGCTACAAGAAACGATAGAATCAGAAAAACCAATTAGCACTGCTATCGAAAACGAAGCCGAGCTTGAAATGATTAAATCGCTCGGATTTTTGACCTTAAAGCCGATGGCCGTCGCTGTAAATACAAGCGAGGACAAACTAAACGAAAAATTCGATTTTTCAGAACGCCTTAATTCTTCCGCACCCGCTCGCCGTGCTTGCGCACCGTCGCAGCAGGTTATAACAATATGCGCCAAGCTGCAATACGAGTTGTCTCAGTTAGATAACAAAAGCAGAGCGGAATTTATGGCGGATTTGGGTATCACTGAATCGGCGGCGGACAAATTCGTCAAAAGCTGCTATTCGGCGCTGGGTTTAATCAGCTTTTTAACGATTGTCTCAAATGAGCTGCAGGCCTGGCCTATAAGAAAAGGGACCACCGCCCTTGATGCAGCAGGCAAGGTCCATACCGATATTAAACGTGGTTTTATCAGAGCGGAAACCTTCAGCTTCGATGACTTGAAGGAGCTTGGCAGTGAAAAGGCCTTAAAAGCCGCCGGCAAAATCCGCCTCGAAGGAAAAGAATACATCGTTCAGGATGGTAACATTATTAACTTCAGATTTAACGTCTAAGATAGATATGAAAGCAGTTGTACTAACCGGTATCAAACAAATGGAGTTGAGGGACGTCCCTGAGCCGAGCATTCAAAAGGAAACTGAGGTTCTATTAAAGATTGAAAGGGTGGGAATATGCGGCTCTGATGTGCATTACTACGAGACCGGCAGGATCGGCTCACGAATTGTCGAATTCCCCTTTATAATAGGCCATGAATGCTCCGCTACCGTCAAAGCGGTCGGCAGTTCAGTTACGCGAGTCAAAGTTGGCGATTCTGTGGTTGTTGACCCCGCAATATCCTGTCATAATTGCACTCAATGCAACATGGGCAGAGAAAATACCTGCTATAACCTGCGTTTTCTTGGAACACCGGGCCAAATCAAAGGCTGCTTGTGCGAGTATATTGTGATGCCCGAAGAATGCTGCTATCCTACCAATGGGACAATTACCCTTGAGCAAGCTGCTTTGTGTGAGCCATTGTCTATTGCTGCATATTCGACCAAACAGTCGGGACTTCGGCTGGGCCTTCGCCCTGACGAGGCAAAATTGCCTGAAAATGCCAACATCGCAATCCTCGGTGCAGGCCCTATCGGTTTATGCACCCTCATCAGTGCAAAAGCTGAAAATGTTCACCCCGTTAGAAAGCTTGAGCAGGGCTTTAAACCCCACATTTCGCCGGAAGGACGGAGCTTTCTTTCTAACGGGGTAAATACCTGCTATATGACAGAAAAAATCAAAGAGCGGATTGAGATAGCCGAAAAAGCCGGCGCAACCTGGGTCGGAAACCCTGATAAGCAAGACATTGTTAAAGAAATTCTCAATCGACAACCTGACGGCGTGGATATCGCATTCGAATGTGCAGGCCAGCAGGAAACAATCGACCAGTGCGTCGAGCTGCTAAGGCCAGGCGGCAGGTTAATCCTTACCGGCATTCCACGTTTTGAAAGAATCTCCCTGACCATCGATAAGATAAGAAGAAAAGAAATCACTATTATAAATATCAGAAGACAAAATAAATGTACCCAGAAAGCCATTGATTTGATTGCTTCCGGCAAGGTCAACGTTGACTTTATGATAACGCATAGATTCAAGCTCCAGCAAACTCAGGATGCCTTTGATATGGTAGCAGAATATCGTGATGGTGTAGTCAAAGCATTAATAGAATTATAGATTTCTTCGTTAGATTTAGTTGAAGATGAATTGAAAATATTATATGATACAATGGATTTTGAATAAAGGATGCGAGTTCATGATTAGTGAATCGGATAAGCGGAAAATTAGAGAAGTCTCGAAAAAATATCACGCCAAACGTGTGCTCCTTTTTGGCTCCAGCTTAGATGCCACGAGAGAAAGTCAAGATATTGATATCGCCGTAGAAGGAGTCTCTCCTAAAGATTTTTTCAAATACTATGGTGAACTTATGCTAATACTCTCCAAACCAATCGATGTAATTGATTTGTCCGGGAGCTCGAAATTCACAAAATTGATTCAGCAGGAAGGAGTTATTCTATATGGCTGACTATAAAATGCGAATCGAAGCCGAATACGAAGCTATAGAAAAAACTCTTTCTTCACTTCCTGATAAACCTCTGGAACAATTATCTGAATTGGAGGTCGCCGGTGTGGCAACCTTAATACATAATTTCTATAACGGAATTGAAAATATAATTAAGCAGGTATTTCAAGCGAAATCTCTTAAGATTCCCACCGGCCAATCATGGCATCAAAATTTACTACTTACAGCAATAAAAGAAAAAATAATTTCTCAACAGTTAGCAGATGAACTCAAGGAATATCTTGCTTTCAGACACTTCGTTATTCACGCTTACGCTCTCGACCTCCAGCCGCAAAGAATCGAATCGCTTGTAACTAATATTACAAAAGTATTCGACAAATTTAAATCAGAAATAAGCAAGATTGCTGTCTAACAAATCAATCCATCAGACTTCTCCTGCCTGCCGATGCCTTACGGCATTGAAAATTTTCCTTCGTTTTTTCTCTTGTAAATTCCCCTTCTATATTGTAATATCCTATGCATGTTATACGGCAAATCCGCCAGACGAAACGTCTTATCCGGAAATAATATAATCAGTAGTTATCTATTTTGAGAATATAGAAATATGGCAATTAGCTGGGGTAGTTTTACCGTTGTAGGTCTTTTAGGAGTCCTCATCGGTCATTTTCTAAGTCATATACTTGTGAAGAAGAGAGCGAAACTTGATCGAAAGGCAACAAGACGCAATCAAGCTGTTGCCGACTTCAAATCTGCATTTAGCGACGCCTTAATTAATCTTCATTACCGCGAACACACTGTTGCACTTATCCTGCAACAAACGTTCAACACTCATAAAATAGCTTACATCCGTTTCAGAGATAATCTTTCTGAAAAAATGAGAGTTAAGTTCGACCAAGTTTGGTCTAAGTATGAGGATAATTATAATACATACTCTAAAGGCCAAGTATTCACTCTCTTTGCTTCTGCAAAGACTGAATATGAATCGCAACATAGAGAGTTTATTGTTGGTTTGATCAAAGAGTTAATGAGCTTTGCCAAAGAAGTCTAACATGGGGATTCACTCAGACGGCCTAAAAGGTCGCTCCTCAGTTCGGCGTTACTCACCCTCCCAAGGAAAGAGGCAAACGACGCACTTCGCTTGCCAGGCACTTCCCTCAACTCAAAACTTAACACTCATAGTTCAAATTGCTTTGTAGAACACATTTTAGAGTGTCATTTCGAACGAGTCGCAGGCGAGCCGAGAAATCTGTTTTTTAATAGATTTCTCCACTTCGCCCCCATGCTTTCTTGCGAAAGCAAGAACGGGGGCTTCGGTCGAAATGACTTATGGTCTTTTCTACAGAGCAAATTCAAAACTAACTATCATCCCCGCCTGCTCGGCAATGGTAAGAAGGGAATTTTTCTTGTTTGTGGCTGAATCTGGGATTAAAATCGGCCTTTATGAAAAAGGCAAGCCCGCCACGGCGGGCAAGTATTATCAGTATCGGCAATGAGCTTCTTACTGGTCAAACAGTAAATACCAATGCTTCATATCTAAGTGAAAGACTGCTTTCAATCAGCATACCTGTTGTCAGCTCCTATACTATCGGCGATGATATAGATTCAATCGTACGGGCATTGAAATTAGCGAGCAATGACGCTGATATAATCATCGCTACCGGCGGACTTGGCCCGACCGATGATGATTTGACCCGCCAAGCGATGGCAAAGCTCTTAAAAGTAGAATTGCAATTGCAAGATGAGCTTCTGCAAAAAATAGAGAATTTTTTCATCAGCCAAGAACGCCAAATGCCTGAAAATAACAAGGTCCAGGCATATATACCAGCAGGTGCAAAAGCCCTCGCGAACAATCTCGGAACAGCACCGGGTATTATGGCTGATGCAGATAACAAGCTGCTTATTGCCTTACCCGGCGTACCATCGGAGATGAAGCAGATGTTTGAAGAGTCCGTTCTGCCGGAGCTTACTGCACTGGCGATTGACCAAGTGATAGTTATACGAAAATTGAAATGCTTCCCTTCGACTTCGCTCAGGGCAGGCGGGACAGGCGAATCGAACATCGCCGAACTACTCGGCCCGATGATGCAGCGTGGACGGAATCCCCTTATAAATTGCACCGTACATTGCGGCGTAATTACACTTACAATCATTGCCACCGCAGAAGACAAAGACCAAGCACAGCGAATGGCTGAAAAGGACGAAAAATCACTTCGGGACAAGCTCGGAGAGATGATTTACGGCACGGGCGAACAGAGCTTATCCGAGGTGGTGGGTGAGCAATTAGCTCAGCAGAAAAAAACGCTCGCTGTAGCTGAATCCTGCACAGGAGGCACTTTAGCGAAGCTGCTAACTGATATTTCGGGAGCAAGCAGGTATTTCACATACGGCTGGGTTACTTACAGTAATACCGCTAAAATCACGGAACTTGGGATACCATTCGATTTGACTGAAAGGTATGGAGCCGTTAGTGAGCAGGTCGCCGAAGCAATGGCTCAATGTGCGAGGAAAAAAGCAGCAACAGATTTTGCCATTGCTATAACCGGCATAGCCGGTCCCACTGGGGCAAGTGAACAAAAACCCGTTGGCCTTGTGTATATAAGTGTAGATTCCGATAACAGCTGTGATACACAACGCCAATTTTTTTCCGGCGATAGAGAGTCCATACGGCTTCGGGCAGCCCAAACAGCCCTAAACATGCTCCGATTAAGATTGAAAATTTGACTAAGTATGTTGATTATGTTATAATAAGCTGTGTTCTGTACCGAAATTAACCCCCGCAGCTTCTTGCGAAGCAAGAGCGGGGGCAGGGTTAATATGGCTAATGGCTAAATCACGCAGACATTTAGGTGAAATTCTTTACAAAGCCGGCCTGGTTAAAAAGCAGGCCCTCATCGATGCCATAAAGACATCGAAGGCCAAGAAGAGACGACTCGGAGAAGTATTAGTTGAGCTGGGCCTGATAGACGAAGATACTCTTGCCAAGGCAATCGCAAAGCAATTTGGCCTGAAGTACATAAACCTGGATAAAACTGACATTCCACCCAACGCAATAGACCTAATCCCTGAAGACATTATAAAAAAGCATAATGTCTTGCCTCTGGGTATGAATAATGGCAAATTGAGAGTTATTATCAGCGACCCAATGGACTTAGACAGCATGGACGCAATTAGATTTCGCCTGAATGCCGAGTTGGAGTGTTATCTCGCAAATCCCGTGAAAATTCGTTCCTATATACAGAACTCGTACGACAAAGTAGAAAAACAAGAAGATGACCGCCTAAGACATAGTATCGATGCAACAGCTGCCGAGCTCACCGAGGCCGGTCACGAGTTACAAGCTGAAACGCTTCGCGCACAGGCCGAAGGTGGTGACCAGGAAGGTCCTATCATCAAACTTGTAAACCTGATAATAGATAATGCCTATTATATGCGGGCCAGCGACATACACTTTGAGCCCATGGCCGACAGAGTACGCATACGATATCGTGTCGATGGTGTATGTTTGGAAAAAGACAATATCCCCAAGAATATGCAGGCCCCGCTGATTACCCGGCTCAAAATTCTATCCGGTATGGATATTGCTGAAAAAAGATTGCCTCAGGACGGCCGCATCAAACGTACCATCGCAGACCAGGACATCGATTTTCGTGTCTCAGCTTTACCGGGCTACCATGGAGAAAGTGTGGTACTGCGAATTTTACGGCCGGATGCGGTAAATGTCGGCATCGAATCGCTCGGTTTTGAGCAGGACCATTATGAGCACTTTCAGCAGATAATCAAAAGACCTAATGGTATCTTTCTGGTTACAGGGCCCACCGGTAGTGGCAAGACAACAACTTTGTACGCAGCGCTGCAGGAACTTAATAAACCTGACAAAAAAATCATTACCGCTGAGGACCCTGTGGAATACAACTTTGACGGGATGAATCAGTGTCAGGTCAGAGAAGAGATAGAGCTGACTTTTTCAAGGATTCTTAGAGCAATGCTCAGGCAGGCCCCTAATATAATACTCATCGGCGAAATTCGAGATGGTGAGGTCGCAGATATCGCAATTCAGGCAGCACTTACAGGCCACCTGGTTTTCAGCACTTTGCACACTAATGATGCACCGAGCGCAATTACGCGTCTGATAGATATGGGCGTCAAACCTTTTCTCGTAGCAAGCTCGATACAGGCCATTATGGCACAGCGGCTTATAAGAGTCATTTGCGATAAGTGCAAAGTAGTTGATGAAAACCCGGACCCACACCATTTACGATTGCTTGATATTAGTCCTGAAGATATTGAAAAACACCCTGTTTACAAAGGAGCTGGATGTACTCAGTGCCAACATACCGGCTACAAAGGACGAATCGCTATATTTGAGATGTTTGAAATGAACAACGAAATCAGAGAACTGGCCTTTGCAAAGGCACCTACCGGCGAATTGAGAAAGGCAGCCCAGGCAAGCGGAATGAGAACACTAAGAGATGATGGGAAGGTCAAAGTATTCAATGGAACAACCACACCGGAGGAAATAGTAAGAATAACGCAGACGGAAATGGAAAAGGTTTTAGTAGAATAAACAAATAGTTATTGAGGTTTCTTAATGGCAACAGTTAATATGGACAGATTACTCCATGCCTGTTTTACACAGGGCGCCTCAGATATACATCTTGTTGTGGGCAGGCAACCGGTTTTGAGAATCGATAGCCGGCTCAGGTCTCTTGAAACCAAGGTTCTCGAACCTGATGACACCACAGCTTTAATGAAAAGCATCACCCCAGACCGAAATCAACAGGAGCTTCAGGAGGAAGGTGGAACCGACTTTGGTTTTGCATTCGGCGATCAAGGCAGGTTTCGTGTCTCCATATTTCGACAAAAAGGTAATATCTCGTTAGTCTTACGTCTTATACCAAGCAAAATTATGACTTTCGAGGAAATAGGTCTGCCCAAGATTTGTGCTGCCTTGTGCCGCAGGCCAAGAGGAATGTTTTTGGTTACAGGCCCAACCGGATGTGGCAAAACTACCACCTTGGCATGTATGATAAACTATATTAACGAAAACTTCGACCGCCATATTATAACCATTGAAGAACCGATAGAATATTATCATCTACATAAAAAATCTATTGTTAACCAGAGAGAGGTCGGTGTCGATGTTCCGAGTTTTGGCGAGGCCTTAAGACGTATCTTAAGAATGGACCCTGATGTAATTCTCGTCGGCGAATTGAGGGACCTTGAAACCATCGAATCCGCTATTAGAGCTGCAGAAACAGGCCACCTCGTCTTTAGCACAGTCCATACAACAAGCGCTGCAGGAACAATTACCAGGCTGATTGACGTCTTTCCCGTCAACCAACAGGAGCAAATTCGCATTCAGTTAAGCAGTAATTTAATAGCGGTTTTGAGTCAGGCACTGTGCCCTTTAGCTATCGGAAGGGGAAGAATCGCTGCTTATGAGTTTATGGTTGTAACTCCTGCAATTGCAAATCTTATCCGCGAAAACAAGACTTATCGAATCGATTCCAGCATCCAAACAGGCAAAAAGCTGGGAATGCAGCTTCTTGATGACCATATCTGGCAACTCTATGACACCGGCAGAATCACCCTCGAGGAAATGCTTGACAAAGCCCGCCAGCCGGGTGATTTACAGGACAAAGCTATGGCCAAACTGGCAGCTATAAAAGGCAAGAGTAAGAAAACAGGAAAAAGAAAAGAAATGGAAGATATAGGACCAATCCTAAGAACATAATCCGCGGGTTTTTGTCCTAATCAGACCAACTTTTAAATCTTTTCAACTCCCAAAAATTTTTGAATTTCCTTCCCTCTACATCAACTCTATTTTTTAAGTATGCTTTTTTTTACTTATTATGTACTAATATAAATTCCCCAGATTTACCAATCTTACATATAAGCTCTTTGTTTTCATATCCTTATACTGCCACTAAAGCCATTATTTATCGAACCATTTTCCATTTATACCCATTTTTTATCACTGAAAAAGAGGAATGCTATATTCGCCAAAACCTCATTATTTAGCTAAAAATGGGTTTTTCAAAAGTCCCATTAACCATATGTCAAATCTATAATTTATTTGCTAAAAAGCTCTTAATATGATATAATACAGTGGAATTGAAATAGATTATTTTAGGGGAAACACAAATGGCAAAGGTGGATCCAACCCAAACATTGCCTCCTGTAGAGCAACTACGCGGTAGAACCCTCGGCAGAATACTTATAAAAATAGGC
>Ga0307432_1000244_pt1 | contig 46720 bp, 76 predicted proteins | sample SalMarWE160150MG_FD_202158 | JGI IMG/M metagenome (GOLD analysis project Ga0307432, IMG submission 202158) | Salt marsh sediment microbial communities from the Plum Island Ecosystem LTER, Massachusetts, United States - WE1603-150 | ecosystem: Environmental > Aquatic > Marine > Intertidal zone >...
TGTTTTTCCAGCTTTTGCCCAGAAGTTAGCCGCGCCACCGACGACCGCAGCCGTGTGCTCGGTTTCACGTGCCGCCTCGCGCATCTCCTTGCGAAAATCCTTGAAGCCCTTACGACCTGGCAGCATGCTCTTATCTAGCTTTGAGAACTTTGCCGCCGCCTTTGTGGTCAGCATATCGAATTCGAAAAAGTCGCGGCCTATCGATCTAATACCGGCAGCGGCTCCAATGAACAAAACAATTTTTGAGATCAATCCCGATAGAGATGCCGATGAGCTACGAGCCGCTGTACCTATCCCCCGGACTCTACGCGATGCGCGCTCGGCCCCCCTACCTAGTTTATCGACGGCCTTTTTTCCTTTTCGCCCAAACGTATCTATCGCGCGAGATGATTTCGCGGCGCTCTTTTTTGTCGCTTCTCCTAATGCCTGATGGATCTTCTTTTCGAACTTGCCGAGTTGAGATAGCAGTCCCTTGACTGACTTAGATGCCCTGCTGGCATCGAAACCTACTCGATATACTTTTTCAAAATCAGCCATCAGTTTTTGACATTTCTATTTGAACGAACATGTATTCTTGGCGGTCGTAGAACTCCGGACCGCTCCAATCGTCAATCACACTGGGATCTATCCCATAATGCTGCGCCACGTTTAGGATCTGAATAGTGGCGAGGTCCAGAGAATGCTCTAAGCTACTTCGTCGCTTTCGTCGTTTTCTGTTTCCTTCTCCGCTTCCGAATTTTGGCTCAAATCTTCGCCCTCGTCCCCCGTGAGGGCCTCCAAAAAAGGGTCAAGCTGTCTCGGGTAATTTGCGACGACAGCCCAGAACAGGGCCGCATAAAGCTCGGTTGGATTAGAGCCGAAGAGATCGCACATTCCGGTATCGTCCGCAGTGTGCTTAGCTTCTCCGATAGTAATCTCTACATTCGGAAGCATTGTTCCGGCGAGCTTCTGAAGTCTTTGAAACGGAAGGAGTTGAGGTATAAGTTTTGCGATACCACATATTACCCCATCACCAGTCATGGCGCTGGCGCCGATCATTTTGATAGCTTCCCCAGTGCTCTCGGAGGATTCTGTTATTTCGGATATTTGTTCTAGTATATCTGAAATAGCTGGAATAGATGTTAATCCAAGAGAAGCATATTCGTGAAATACACCGAGACTCTCCCAGGGGTTCATGAGATTGAAAACATAAACCCTCTTCTTTCCTGAAATGTTGAAACCTGTGATCTTCGATGTCTTTTTCTTTCCCATTCTTTACCCCATTTTATATTGCCACAAATGGCAAGTGTATACCATGACTGATTAACAGCCTCGGTGTTTCGAAAACATACGTGTATATGCCTGGGATTGCTTGTCGCGTCCATGCCGGTTTATCCGTCTGTCTGCATGCAGATGCGATTACCGTCGATGTACCGCCGCTTGCCAGGTCCTCAAGGATAATAGGAAACGGTATCCCAGTCAGATCGCCAACCTGAAACGCTCCGTTGCCAATGGCCCATTGAGCAATACCTATTTCTATGATACCGCTTTGGTTAACGTTGCTCGCAAAAGTCCCCCCACCAGTCAAGCATTTAAAAAGCTTTGCCTGTGGGGCATTGTATCGAGCGGTGATAAAGTCTAGGCCGTCAATCGGAAAAGGTGGAGCGCCGACGATCACCTTCGTGTCGTTGAAGCTCCATCTTGTATAGGGGATCTCAGGCCCGGACAGTATACCGTCTAGGACTTTTGCGAGCTTCGCTATTGACATTTTTACGCGGTTTCAAACAGCGCGAAACTTCCGGCTTTGCATTTCATGTAGTCATTTGTAATGACCCATTCAGGCATAGGGACCTCGTTGGTTCGCTCCACACGCGGCGCTTTAACGATGTACCCAAGCGGAGATGAGCAATCGAGGTTAGGGGCATTTTCATCCGAGAATGCGAAGGACAAGGGCCCGTTGATCTCATTGATTGCGACAACCCAATCAGTAGTTGGCGATCCCTCCATCATGGAGAAAAACAATTTCCCACTTTTCGACGGATTGAAAACCTGAATAGAGGTACCAGATGCGACTTTCGTTGGCTCAAATTTGTCCTCATCCGGTTCGGCCGCGATCATGTTGAGCGCCTGCACCGTGTGAGATTCATTTCCTACGAGGTCGATTAGTGTCAGTGTCGCATTATTGAACGAGTATGGCTTGAAGACTAAGTCTTCTGATAGATAGAGTCCCATATTTACTCTCCTTATACCGTCGCCGTCATTGCGGCGGCAACGTCATTGATTGCCCATTGTGCGGTTAGATTTGCCAGGTCTGAAAGCGTCAACGTATGTGTCGCCTTAGTTACGGCGGTGATGTCGGCTGCGCTCGGGAGGTTGAGCACATAATCCGGCTCGATTACTTTGCGTTTTACCAAAATATCGAGATGGTATTTTATCGGTGCCGCTAAACTCGTAATGTCCTCATCGGAGAATACCGCCGGCTTGTTAGCGCCTGCCATCGCCAAAAGCGTTGCATAGCCCATCTCTTGCGACCGAGCTTCTGCCCAGTACAGGGCTATACGGTGCCGTACTTCAACGCCCCCAGGGGTTAGCCCGTGTTTGAGATGAACCACCCCGGCCGGGTTACCAAGCCAGTCACAGCCTTTCCCCTCAAGCGCTGCCTCTTCGGTAGCTGTCATCTCAATGACGGTCGTCCCGTCCAGATCGAGACCAGAGGCATAAACCGAAGATAGTCCGATCCTGGCAATGTTCGCCTGACCCTCGGGCCTGACGTGGCACTCACCACAGATCGCCGCATCTGGATTCTGAGTTGTGTGCTCGGTGTAGGTGATATGAGCATTGTTATTGGACAGTTCTTTAAGCTGATAGGCAACGTCGGTTGTCTCGACGGCGTCCTTAGAGTTTTCGTCAGTGTCCATGCACTCAAACATTTTTTTGTACACCGCGCAGGCCGTAGCCAGATCAACTTTTTGGGCGATAGAACCACTGCGTTGATTGACAATAAACGGCGTGTTGTCAAGCGCCAATATTGCGGCAAGTGCATCATCAGGATCCTCAGCGTCTAGGCCAGCAACAGAGAACGCACCAGAAGCAATATTGAGATACCCTGCGGCACTGATGTCGGTACCCGCCCCACCCGTTGCTGCTGTGATTGTGACCGCTTCAGAGTCTGCCCCTGTGGTGCTGTTAGACAGCACAAACCTATTGAGGGCATCTATCTCTACGGTACAAGTGGCCCAGTCCCCGGCCAATGCCTGAATGGCTGTCTGCATTAGGGCAGCTACATCGGCGAGGCTCGTTACATCCGCCATGGTGGCCGTTGTGACGAGTACAGTGGGCACCCCACCGATGGTCAAGCCAAAATCACCGGCGACCACTGCCGCATATGTAGCCATTATGGTACCAGGCGATCCACACACAAATTGAGCGGGCGTGTCGGCACTGACCCACCGCCCAATATATGCTTGGTCCGGACCTCCCATTGATTGGGCCCAAAGAGTCGTACACCATTCATCGGCATCTGAATCAGCCGTCAAGTCCGTAGCGTACGACGATTTGTCAGTGATGATGTATCGCCGGTCAACGGGCACATCATCAGTGTCCACGAGAAGCAACGGCACGCTGAAACCAGCCTGCGCAGCTGTCACGACGGACAACCCAATATTTAACGAATAAATATCACTTAGTTGCATGTCATCTCCTACATTGTTAGAGCGCCGTCAATTTCAACTGCGGCTATTCGCTCATTTGTTTTCTTGTGTCTGTATATGGCCTGAAAAACCATTTCACAGGTCATATAATGATGAAAAATAATCTCATCATCGTCATATTTTGTGTCGTCGATGATCGTCAAATCAGACTTGTACTCTGCATTGTTCGCTGCAAGATTAGCCGTGATGTCCGGATCTTTTTGAGCAGCGATAGAACACGCCGACAATACATCATCGCCAAAAGGATGATTGTACAAATCGATTCTTACCGTGGCAACCCGCAGCTGTTGAGCGCGTAGAATAACATCATAGGTCCCGTCGTCAGGATCTAATAGATTGGCGTTCGTTATTCCCGGATTCCCTTGGGGTTTAGAGCCAACTCGCCTGTAGGTAAAATACGGTACACGTATGCGTCCGCCATCTTGTGCGTCCGGCCATCTGTAATGGTATGCGTGAGCAACCCCTATTTTTCCGAGGTTCTTCCCGCATGCAATGAGCCATGGTCTTACAGCCTCATTGACCCACAGTTCTCTATCGGTGTTGTCTGTCATTTTTTCTTGATGATCGGAATCATTGAGCGTTTGAGTCTACCGGTTTTTATTCGGTCGCAAACTCTGTTGATGTCCCAAGCGATCTTAATTCCAAGATTTTCCAGAACACCAAAATTGCCGTCAATTGTATCTATAATGGCGGCCTTGATGTCCTCGTTCCAGTCTCCGGCTCGGGCCTCAGCTCGCTCGACAAAATAAGACGGAGAAATACCTCTGGACGTTCCATCGTTTTGCCACTTTGCGACGTGCTGGACCTTGGTACCTTTTTTTGATTCGGGATATATCCCGCGTGCCGCGATGTCAATCTCAGTCATACCAAGCGATTCTGCTTGTCCGACCATTTCTAAGATGTCACTTTGAATCGATTTTGACATCTTTCTTTTTTGTCTCAACCACCTTTGAGTGCTTGGCAGGTTTTGGATTTTTCACCTTCTTTTTAGGCTTGAGATCCTGGCGCTGATTCTTCGGGCTGTTAGCAGTCAACAAAGCGGCCTTTTTGTCGTCAGCTGTCGCCCCCTTTGGAAGCTTTGCCAGTACCTCGACATCGGATTCAAGCAGCTCGTTGAAAGCCACGCCACGATGTTTCCTCAGTACTCGCAGCTGTGCTGATACAGCTGGATCCTTGTAGTCAATTGGGTAATCGTAGCTGCCGACTTTGATCCGCACCAACCCATTAGGTGTTTTGACATACAGATCGCTTCTTACGGATGTTATGATCATTTTCAATTCTCCTATCCTACCAACCGGGTAGGAATATATGAGGGTGTGACGTTGTTTCTTCGTCGTCCTCAATTAAGTCCTCGTCCGAGTCGGCCCAAATCGGGAGACTCGCGAGGACGCGCTTCTCGGCTTCATATTCGTTCTGGTATGCCTTGCGCTCGTCCGCAAGACCATCGTCTCCGTTGAGTGTCCAATTGAACGCACAGAGAGCCATGAGGGCAGGCCCGAGCACACTACTATCCCTTATGGTGTTGATGTTGAAACGACCGCTTTGTAGCAGCATATCCTTGCGTAGCTTCTCACGAACGCTATTGAGTACCGCCTCAAACCTATTTGCCGGTGATGTCAGCGCAGAATACGCGCGCGGGTAAAGGGCCTCCATGTCCCGGCTGAATCCCTCTGTATCAAGCTGTTGGTAGGCGAGCAGGGTTGCTCGTTCGGTAAAAGGCGCGCCGGTACCTACAGGGATCACTTCGATTGTCAGTACCGCACCCTGTTCGAAAACATCCGTGTCACTGAGGTCAAGATCTGCGGTGGCGTGTAGAGCATATACTGAATCTCCATCGTCATACTGATTATCGACAGTGGTTTCCAGTGTAACGATTCGGTTCGTTGAATCGTACCCTTTGACGGTGCGAATTTCAGAAACACCCGTCCCCACTATCATAATCCTATCGCCTGGCGCCAGGTCTCCCGCCTCTGAATCCAGAGTCAAGCTGTCCTCATATCGTGAGACAGCTCCGTCCAGTGTGGTCGCGGTATAGAGGGTAAAGGCACTATCTTCTAACAATGCCTCACCGGCAGAGTCGTAAATATTGAGAGACATTTCTGTAAGATCTTCGGCAGACCATCCAGACGGAAAATTCACGCGATATATTTCCGAATCAGAACTATATTTCATGTATCTCATTTAATCACCATTATTCGGCGTATCCGTACAAAACAAACGCCATTGAAGCGTCTGCAACATCCCCATCGGTCACATAAGGACTTGCGGGGGAGAACGTAGAATACAGAACATCGTTTTTTCGGGTAAGCAGATACCCGGCATTACCACCATATTTAAATACGTTAGCCACGTCACTAACACCGCCTATCCAATAATAGACCCCGGAAGTTATAGTAAATCTATCAATATCAAGAGTATTCCATCCGGCTGTGCACCCCTGCCCAATAATATTTTGCGACAACAAATTACTGGCAGCTGCTACATCTCCGGCGTAAACGGTTATTTTAGCGTTTCCTGTATCAGTCGAATACAGCTTAAAATTTAAAACAGTACCAGTTAGTGACGCCTGGCATCGAAATAGGTAATGTCTGTTTGGCTGAATTGAGTTTGTGTGCACTAATTCTAACCCACACATTGCGACCTTTACCGGCGCCTGCCCGTCGACCGAGGCGATGTTTTCGAGGGCGACGCCGTCGATTGACGCGGTATAGGCAAATGTAACGCCGTCAATCTTTTTGATCCCCGCTGCCTCAACCGAGGCAGAGAAAAACAGGATTGCTATTACAATTAGGTATTTCATGGTATCCCGATAACCGTTCCGGTAAAATCGACATAGACAATTTTCGATGAAATGACTTTTCCTATCCGTTTGATAAATTGGCCAGATCCAGACGGGGCGGTATCCGTTATCAGACCATCGGTAGGAGATACATACAGGTTCGCGCCGAGGGTCGTGAAATTCCAAGCGTCGTTCCTGATGAATCCCTTCAGTAGTAGGATTTTAGCACCCGTACCGGTTCCCACCACCAGCGCGAACGCTTCAACGGACGCGGCGGCATCCGCGTCACAATCGTCATAGTGACCGTCCGCCGCGTAGTAGACGCAATTGCCGGCACCTTGGGTATTAGAGTCGACAGTACCCGCTACCGTGTCTCCGGAGGTTGTCAGATCGGCGGTAAGGTTTGCCGTCAGGGGGCGGACGGTTGACCGCCTGCCGACCTCCCACCACCATTCACCATCGAAATACAGATAGAGCACGTCCTCAAAAACTGCGTTGTATGATACTCCGCCGTTCAGCTTCAGCCCGTAGAACCCGCTTCCGGCGGATTGGTTCGCGGCAACCGTAAGGGCCGCGTCGAATTTCAAAACGGCCAAGCTTCCCGCCTCCCAACCGGCTGACGCGATTCTGTTTATCGTCGTCGTCCCCGTGATGTCGAAAGCGTTACCATCCGTGCCAAGAGTCAAATCATTTGCGCTGGCGACATCAATCCCTTTGTTCATAAGGGATCGCCCGCTAACCTTCAGATATCCGGCAACAATCGAGTTGTCTACGTCCGAATCTCCGGACAGAATCATATTCACCGCGCCGAGGTCTCCCGAAGCTACGACATTTCCAGTTAACGTCACATCACCGTCAATATTGATGTCGTTTGCAAAATCTAAAATCTGTTTTCCGCCGCTGTATATTTCGGTACCTAACGACGTGAACGAAACGAGCAAAATAGTAAAAACTATTAGCGATAGCCCTATTATGATTTTTTTCATTTTGTCGCCTATCAATACGAAACGTTGGCTGTTCCGGAAATTGTTCTGCTGTCAGGGTTTGCGTACTCTACCAAGACCTTGTCCCCACTTACGAAACCCTTCAGGTTTTCGACAGCGTGATCCGTCTCGCCAACTGCGGTAAACTCATGCATCACCGTGTCGTAAGCCGCTCCGGCCGCTGCGTCTTTGGTGATCGTTATATCCCCGGCTGACGTAGGTGCAACGTCCAAGTGGATGTCAATCCTATCGACATCGAATCTGTCGGCGATATAAATAGTCCATGCAACCGCGCCGGTAGTCGGTGCCAGTTTTTGTTGTTCGCTGCATTCTTTAATTCCCATTACTCCACCGCCTTTACAGCTGGCTTTTTGTCAGATTCTTTATTGACAGCTCGCCTCAATGCCTCTAAGTCCGCCGTCAATTGCTGGATTCTAAGTTCATGATTTCGTCCAAGCAACAGTAGCTCTGTCAGATATTCGATAGCTGATATAACCATGTGCTCAGTATTTATAGTCCCTGCATTACCTCTAGTCCATGAAATCTTTTTTGCTAGATCCACGATAGCCTCTTTGATTTCATCCTTCGGACTTTTAGGCACTTTATTCACATTGTTCAAATCTTTCATATTTTCCCATTCCTTTTTTTGTATGATCCTGTCACTATTAGACAATGTCTTTTCCATTGTTTTGCGACTTCATCTCTCGTATCCCCTGGGTTTCCAACAACCCCGCAGTTGCCGCACTTTGGACGAAAAGGCCCCTCACCAACTATAGAGACAGTATCCTCTCCACCGCAGTGAGGACATCGCTTGTCGATATCCTCAGACATTAGCTACCCCTTTTTTTACCGCTTACAGCTTCTACCACAGGCAGCTTCTCGTACATTTCCTTAGACTGTTCTGAATATCTCCAATACCAAATATGCAGCTTATCGCCGTTAGGCGCTTTGCACGGTTCGGTGCTCTGCTCCGGTTTTCCGTGTGGAAGGGCATAACCGGTTTTGCCATGTATTCCATGTGTGTTCAAAAAATTTACGGCGTCCTCAAGTGGGCAACGGATACACCCTTTTTTGTCTACTCTGTACACACGCTTACCTTCGTATTTGTCTGAAAATGAGCCATCCATCATCGCGACATTGGCATCCTCAGCCATCAAAGGCCGACCATCGCGGGTTGTTCTGTTTATTGGATATACCCATTCTACGGTATCTCCAGGTTGCGGAACGTTACCCCATTCATCCCTTAGCACCTTGATGGTCCAAAGGATTTCGTTTGTTTTCGACATCCGATCCTCGGCCGCAATTTCGCTCAAAGCGATGAGGATGTCCCCTCCAACGTTTTTTTGCTTTGAGATAACATCAGACAGATAGATAGGATCATCCCTATCCATTAATCTGAGCTGAGCCTTGATGTAGTCTAACCTCTCATCCGGATCTTGTTTCAATGCTATCTGATCATAATTCAAATTCATGTCTTTGTGCCTCCTCGCACCTGCATAGACGGTTGTTGTTTTGGCTACTCATTCAGGCCGTGACAGCCACGTCACGACGACGGCGGGGAGAGGCGGAATGGGGATAGTGGGTACACCAATCCCCGCCGTTTCGTTTACCCCTGGAATTAGGCCAGTGGCATACCAATAACCGTAATCTGAGTTGTCCCTATCGCCGCAACGTCAAGCGCATCGGCAGGGACTAACGGTTGCGCGGCGATGTCAACCGTGTCATCGATCTCTAGCAGGGGAATCCTGCCGAGTACCGCGAGGACGTTTGCTGCCGTTACAGCAGCCGTCGCATCGAATACGAATGACGGCACGTAGCCGGCCAGCCCGAGAGCTGAAACCCCCGACGGGATGATCGCCTGAATTGTCGAGAAATAGTTGACCAGCTCCGGGATGGGCTCACCCGTTACGAGACTGGAAGCATCCCACGTTATCGCACCGATTGCCATCAGTCCGAACCCGCCTAGTGGGCTCGGTCCGTTTGTTACTGCAAAAGCTATAGCCATTTTTGGCCTCCTTATTTTTTATCGAATTGTTGGTTGGTTGTTTGATTTACTGCTTGCCAGTCATCATACCGCACTTTGCGATTTGTCGCGTGTAACCCGTGAAGCCTGCCTCAAAAACGATTTTCACCGAGTCACGACCAGACTCTTTAACGACCGTTTCGAGAGGTCTGTGGTTTTGCCACAGAAATGAAGAGCGCGGCCCGTAAAACACATCGCCAGTAGTCATGCCCTGAGGAGCGACGATAGGCGAATTGCTGAACGTGCCGACATGCGGGTGCCCACCGTCGTAGTCCTTGCCTGCCTTCGTTTCGGTGTTGAATACATGCATCAATGCGACTTGTGGCTCGAATTTGTGTTTCACCGCACTTTCCATGATTATCTGATATTCCGATTCAGGCTTTACAGCCTTGTTCAATCTCACCGTGTGAATATGATCCCGCATTAGCGCGGAGGTAATGGGGGTAACGGTCAGCTCGTTTGTCACCGCGAGAACGGGGTACGTTCCACGGTTAAGCGCCGAGCTTGAGCCGTACGTTCCAGCCGTGGTCAAGTCGAGTTTCCATTGCGCGTAAATGGCGTCATAGATGAACGCCCAAAGATTGGGCATCTCGTCCAGGACGGCTTTACGGAGCAGGTTTCTGACATTCGGACCATCGCCGCCAGATTGGCTGATGTCGATACCATGCACCTCAATAGCGGTGTCCTGGTAGATCTTCGTCCATGCCGCTTTCGCGGTCGTGTACGACCCGGCCACCGGGTCGACATCCGCCTTAGTATGCGCTCTGACCGGTGTGGTGCTGCTCGTATGGATATCATACGATATCAGTGAACCTTGTTTGATGGACGCGTCTTCGGTCCCGATTGCCTGAAGTTGCTCAAGAGGCTTTGTCCAAACCGCCTCCTCAATCTCGGGCTCCTTCATGATCACTTCTCGGAGAAGTGTCGAATAATCATACATTGTTTACTCCTATCTAGATGGAGGCATTTCTCCATGTTTGTCCCAATAATCCTGTTTGTACTTGCGTGCGATTTCTCGTCTGTCTTTGTCAGATGATTTTGACCATTCTTCTAGCTTGGCAGGGGTGAAACTTGTGACGGAATTGTTCCCGCGAGGCGTGGTGCCGATCTTTTTCTCAACACCATCACCAGTGTCTTCACCACCAGGCAAAAAATTCGCACTTTCAGGATCGTCAAAAACCGACTGTGCGAATTTCTCGACCGACTGTGCATCCGGATCGAAATCCAATAGAGCGCCGTTGATGAATCGCTTGTTCTGAAACCCAAGCCTTGCGAGCTCTGCCTTGGCCTCAACCTGTTTTAACTCTTTGGCGTGCTGTTCCTTTAGTTTCTCTTCGGCCTCTTTTACAGCGTTCTCTGCGCGCTTCTGTGCCGCCGCCTCGTAGTTCTTTTCATCCTCAAATTTCTTGGCCTCTGAATCTCGCTTGGCCTTCTCTGCTGCGCTCTCCTGCTCTAACTTGTACCGTCTTAACTCTGATACCTCGGATTTTAAATCCTGTACCCATTTTTGGGACTTTACGTCTTTGTTGTCTCCACTGTTGTCTTCGTTTGAGCCGGCATCACCGGACTCACCACCATTTTGTTTCTCTTCGCCCGCCTCATCACGAAGCACGCGACTTTTCCAAATCGACATTCTATCCTCCCGCGTTTTTTAGTAGGTGCGCAACCTACGAGGTTGAATGATTTATGTGATGCGGCCTAAGCCGCAGTTAATCCACATTTACAAAGATCTCCACCCTTGCATACGTCCGCCCCTGGCAGACCGTCCCGTATCCATTCAGAATAACGCTGAATTACTCCAAATCTATCAAGGCAGAATTGGCACGTATTAGCGCCGCCCTCACCAATCCAAACCAGCAAAGGGTCCGCCTCACCGGTAGACTCGACTTCTCGAAGCGTATGGATTCTCTCGACAGAGCGGCGAGTCATGCCCTTCAATGCCCTACTGCTGTTACGGTCTACAAGTTTAGCGACCTCCTCCTTCCATTGAGGAGATCCAGGTCGGTAACTTGTCATGCGCGAAACGTAACCCATCGCGTTTTGCGTGAGCACGTCCGCCGATTGTAGCGCCTCGTACTCGCGAAGAGTCCGGTATAGCTCAGCGGGATCAAGCCTGGAGATAACCGACAGGTCATCAAGATATCGGGCCTGTATCGCCTTGAACTCGGTTACATCAGCCGATAGAGCGCCAACAGTACCGCGACGACCAGCACTAACAAGCTCAGAAGGTGCCAGGGAAAATCCGTCAAGAAGTTGCTCTCGGTACGCGATTGGTTTGAAGATGAGATCATCCGCATTATCGACAGTAAATTGCACCAGAGCTGCCGCAGACATCGCCGCCAATCCAATGCCCCAATCAAGATCCCTATCGCTGTTTTCAACGTCCTCAAATTCATCGATAGTTAATTCCGGATCCGCGTTGTGGGCTTCCCAAATATCAGACTCTCTATTTTCGACATTGATAAATAGCTCGTCTATGTCCTCTAGTGCCTGTTGATAGATGCCATCAATTTGTGACGTCGTGTAGTCGTTGGCCTCATCTACAGCCCTAACGTAGGCGTCAACGCTGTTGCTGTCCGGCATTGCTCTTGCGCCTTGCTATCCCGACGGGCTTACCGAACGCCCCTGCGTTGTTCTGCTCTGGCTCCACCAACGGAGGGTACTTTGATTTTCGCGCCTTGATGCGCTCGTACTCTTCAATGGCCTCCTCGATGGTATCGTAGTCATACCAGTCTTGAATGGCTGCTATCTCGTCGTGTATCCCGTCTTTTTTGAGTGCTATAATTCGCTCTGACTTCTCTTTTTTGTTCTCTGGAAGTGCCACACTTCCGGTCTCCCATTCCTGGGAAATCGTTTGCAGCAAGGCTTTATCTGAGTCCTGCTCTTCTCCAAATAGACAGATAAACGCGGTCTCCAATTTGAACATTTTCCGGATAGCCGGCTTGTTTAAGTCCGCGAGCTTTTGCCTCATCATACGAAGCGGCCGTGTTTTAACCGCGAGCGCCACACCGCTAGATGCGTCAAGGGTGTGGTCCTCTGAGGCAACCATATAATCAGGAACACCGCGTGCCGCTGCCGAATCCACCTGCTCGGATTTTAAAACATCATATGCTGCTGTGCCTGCCCCAGCGTCCCCCGCAATGCGCTCCATTGTCATCCCAGGCGGTAGGTCTACCGCACCGTACAGCGAGCGGGGAAGAGGCATGGCGCGCGCCTGATTGTCTCTGGTGATGGTGAGCGTTCCAGCTGCCGCATTTTGCGATGTCGAAAGCGTGTGGCTCGCCGCTACATCATAGTTTAGAGACTGCCGATAGAGCGAATCAGACACGGGCAACAGCGAGTCCTCACCTGATCCATTTTTCAAGATGCAAAGAGGATATTCAGGCCAGCTCTCATCGGGATGCTGGGCAGCCCACAGCGACATAGGGTTGACCACTTCGCCATCAATCAGATGATCATAGGCGTTGTCACTCCCGACGGCCGGAACTTTGCGCCCGTCAGATGAGTCTTGGTAAACGACATAGCGACCGTTAGGATAGTCTATGCACCGTCCATAAATAGCAATGTAGCTCTTTATCCCCTGGTCTGTCTCACCCGTTTTTATTACTATTTTCGTTGCATCCTCAATATCCATTTTATCGGTCGGGCGGTTCTCGCCGGCATCGACAATCGTAGAATTGAAACACGCCTGAATGCGTCCTGGGTCGAGCGACCGATAGAGTATGTGGTCATCTCTCCATTCGAGAAAAACCAAAGAGCTTGCACATTGCTGTGCTCTCTCATCTGATTTGACCAGTGCCGTTTTAGCGCCGCCCTGCCTACGATTGCGCTCTAGTATATCCTCTAGGCCCTTCAGGTCCTGATCTTCAGTCTCTTTTTTCAGCGTGAATCTCGATCCTTTTTCACTGAACAGCGTCGCGAGTGACGAGACCACTTTGTCGCCGTATCCGATGGTGACAGCTTCCCACATTCCGGCGTCGACTAGAGCCGCAACCTCCTCGTGGGTGTATGTCTCGAAAGTGTTTCCGGCGTCGTCTTTATCCTGTCTAATGCCCGTCCCGTAACGTTGGACAATGGCAGTCTTTACCTGGGTTATATCCGTGATGTGATCGAAATACCCAACGATGTCATTGACCATCGCCTCGTCGGCGGTGATCCATTCCTCGTCATTTACCCCTTTGTCATCGACGAGTATTCTTCTTATTCGCTCAAAAATACTTGGCATTTAGTTGGTCTTTTCTTTGAGCCATTCAGGGGGAGCCATGAGCAGCGCGCCCTTTAGTAGTGCATCTCTTATGTGGTTTACCCGGATGTTTGCCTGTTTAGGAAAATAGTCTTGCGGCCTACGCTCGTCCTCATTTAGCCAAACGTCCTGTTCTACCATTTCGCGCACGCCGCGTTTTGAGTCCGGGTCAAGCGAGATGAAATCACGCGCTATTGTTAGGCGTCGTTTACCATCGGCGGTTTTCCACAATGCCCCAAGCGCATCGCCTTGCGTTCTCTCATCGGCGTCACTTTCGGAGTACGGATATATAGGGATGTTTCCGAAAACTTTTGTCGCAAAATATGCCGGGGTTTTGCCGTCAGTATCCGCTCGTCTATTGATGTCCAGTCCAGACACTAACCCCGCCGGTTTATCCCCGAAATTCTTTTTAAGAATATTCATCGCCCTATGAATATCACCCTCTGATTTCGGACATAGATCGGCAAACAGAACCCACCGAGTACCCTGAAAAACCTCACGGCCGCTAGCCATGGCAGCAGGCACAGGCTGAACGCAAGCGTACGCCCCCGTAGCGCTCCCCATATCGGAAAGAATATACCAAGGTCGACGACTATCAAATCGCGGATGATCGTCGTCTCTGTTACTGTGGGGCCACCCTCTACCCTCGGTCGGATGGTAAATTACGTCCTGCCAAATACGACCCTCAAGGGCTACCAGCTCGCCGTCAAGTTCTCTACGCGCTTGCATCTCCGTCATGGTGGCCCGTAGCGATGCGTCAAACTCCTCTGGGCTAGGACGTAGAAACGGGTTATCGATTGTCCTACCACGAAATATCGTGTTCATTCCGTTTGACATCCAGTCTCCAAACGGCCCTACTTTTGGAGTAGTAGCGTCGAGCCAAAACAAATTAGGGGAATCTAGACGGAGTCGCCCCAACTGGTTGATGTTGTATTCCAGGTGAAAGCCGATAGCACTCTCATCATTGATGATCCCAGATAAGTTAGGGCCTCGGACTTTATCGGCCGCGATTGCTTTGCTCCCACGGACATCTCTATGATCGAAATACCCGATAGCACCGTTGTGCCAAAAGACCTGGCGCTTGCCCTCGTTTATCCTATAGAGATGATCTGGAGTATTTGAGACAAACCACTCAACAAAGAGCTTGTTCATACGGTTGACATCCGGTTCCAAGAACAGAACGCGCTCAGTAGGACCCTGCTCAAGTTTGGCCTGAAAAATAGCGTGACATAGCTGAGTTTTACCGAAACCGATACCGCTGCAAAGGATTGCCCTTTTGACCGCCCGCTCTGGCGTAAATAAGTAACTCAGTATCGGTACCTGTCCAGGGTGAGGACCACGAAACGGGCTTATTTTTCTGACTCTGATGGGTGGTATTCTGATTTTGTTTGCTTCGGTTCCCATTTCTCCACTGTCGTGTCAATTTTTACAGTTTCCTCTTTTTCATTATCGTCCGTTGTTCCAGAGTTGGTGTTGTGTTCAATCACCATCGTATGAGCGCGTTTTGCGGCCTCAAGGTCACCAAGAAGTTTAGCATTCCCGTGTAGCCTTTTTTTTAAAGCGGCTGCCAATGATAAATCACGCAAAAGATATAGATATTCATTATATTCCTCAGTTGGGAATCTTTTGCCACTTCTTATCGAAGCCTCAAGTCGGTTAAGTAACGCGACCTGCTCTTCTGATATATCTATATCGTTCCTTGACATCCATATTCGTTTTTTTATTTGTAGACGTGCGCGTTTAAAACATGGGTTTTGTCACCCAACGAGACAAGGGATGGGAGTGCCTCTAATAAACCCAACACCACCGTCTCAATATTACCTGGAAACTATCCTGTAATCCCTAGAACAACACTAGACCGATAGACGTAGTACGTAGGGGGTATAGATAGAACATCTAGAGTTACTTTATGTGACTAATTTTTTAGCCCACTGCTTGCGTATTTTTTTATTTTTCCATGAGCGACGGTTACGCACATCCCCACGTGGTTTATCATCCCATGGGTCAGGCCAATAAGTAGGGCCAGTTTTTGCCCTCACAAATTGTTTGTGTTCGTAATAAATAGACCGTTCGGTCTTTCTCATTCTAGGGCATCTGTACCATTTAGTGGTACTCATTTCATTGTCTTAACAAATTGATGCATCAAAGTTCCAAACGATTGGACAAGATTTTCATTATCACTCAAATCAACACGACCAATGTCGTTCAAAATAGCGTGAACAACTTCGTGGTATAGTGCCTGCTCTTGACAATCCTCAGGTATTTCTTTTCCATCATAAATCTCTTGAACCTTAATCATCCCGAGGGCAGAATAACAAAGCCCAAGATTTGTTGTATCGTGTTTGGCTTTTACAACCTTGTATTTTTTTGCGCCGAGTTGAAAGCTTTTAATCATCAGTCAAACCTATGTTGGTATCATGCTACTCCCCATATCCCTAGATTTATAATCTTACCGACTATTTCAAATTTTTTATTAACCAAATGAATCTCGTCTTTTTGCATAGTTGGATTAATTTTTACAGGTATACCGTGAAATAATTCACAGTCAAGTTGACACCATGTAGTTGTTGAATCGCCTCTTCTTATTACATCCGTATATGAATAAATCATGGCCCCATCTCTAACTGCGGAATCTGCGAAAAACCGGCACCTTTCAAGCTGGCACGGACAGCCCGTAATTGGCTATCGCGACTACCCTTGGGGTTGCTTGTGATCTGTCGGACGAGGTGATGCGTGAACGCACCTTCAAATCTCATTGTGTCCGCAAACCAGGCATCCGCGCTGGTTTGATCATCCTGACAACCAGCCCAAACGAAATACGATCCCTGGGCCTCACGCGGCGCCCGTCTAATGCGGCGCTTGGTTGTTCTGTCGACTAAATCGGGGGCATCAATCCCCTTCGGTCTGATATTCGGCTGCATGCCTTTATCGATGGTCCCGCTATGACAGGCGTCAATCACACACTCCAGAACCGCGCCTGCGTTGACGCCCTTGAATATCTCACCGAGCTCATCATCAAGAAGCCAGGTACTCGGATCTTTTCGGCTGTAGTCGTACGGGCAAAGCACCTCGTCGCGTCCGTCCGCCTCATCCCCGCTGGTGTCCGGAACATAGGACCCGTGACCAGAATGGAAATACCAAAGTTGGTCGCCCCGAGCTGAGCCGGACACGAGTGTTTTCAGTTGATCAACGATGTTCTGTTTCGTTGCCATTTTATCCATTAGAAAAATCATATCGTGGAGGCGCAGCCCGAACCAATCGATGAGCATCCCCCTGAAATTGTACACGTCATTCCAACACCCCCGCAATGGGGAGACATTTTTGAACTCGTTGAGGCCCACGAGGAGGGCTCTTTTCGCTCCGGTGCTCATTTCCCCCTCATTTTTTTCCTGAGACGCTTCATTTTGTTTCTCGAAACATTCCTTGGTTCGCGTCTAATAACATGTTTAGGCAATTCCATTTTCGCATGATCCAAACAATATTTTACCCTGTCTATGCATGAGTCGATATCGTTTGTCGGTCTAGTATCAGGGGGTGTTTTGCCGTCCCAAATGTATTTACGACAATCGACATTGCAGGTACCTGGTCCGCATTCATTGGGAACAGGACATTGTTTTTTCCCGCTACAATATATGCAGCTTCTTTCACCCCAGCTCATGGATTATCAAGACACTCCCAAACTGCCGGGCAGTCCCTACACTCCGACAGACAAGCGGCATCGACATCTCTGTACGAGTCCGCTACAAACTCCTGGCACCGTTCATAGCACCCGCCCACGGTCTCTAGGATTTCTCCTATTGGGAGAGCTTTTTTTACCTCAGTATCGCACCGCGTCCAGTCAAAAGCGGCGCAGGCCGCCGTGCACGCCGCCTGAGCCTGCTCCTGGGTTATCGGTTGGCTGTTAGTGGTCTCTCCACTCTGAAATAGCGAACACCCCGCCCATGTCAGGCAGAACGCGATGAATAAAAATTCGTAGATTCTCATTTTGTTCCTTTTCAAACGTTGCATTCTCTCAAAACCTCATCGGCATGAGGAGTCCCGACACCGAGGTTCCGACCCAAAAAATGGACGGTGTATGCCTCGCTGGGCTCTCGGGTGGATCTCAACTGGGCATCCCTAGCGGCCAGCTCTAGGGCCTCAAACCGGGCCTGTATACGACGGAGCGATGACATGAACCTCTCGGTAGACTCCCATTTCAAAGACGCAGAAAGCCTCACACCACGGTCCTCACCGCAGTCACGGGGCACATCGTCGCTCAGAACATGCTCCAACATGCGGCGGTCATCAGAGTCGTCAAAATCTTTTTGGTTCCATTCCATTTTATTCGCGTTTCGTCCAGTTCTAGTCTCATAAATATCTTGGGGGTCCGGCCTTATCATTACAGTGCTTTCGTTTTTAAATACCCCCGCCGGCGGGGAGGCACCGGCAGGGGACAAAGGAGAAAAAGGTGCTGCCTAGATTTTAGATCTTTTACACCTATAGTTAAATAATAGGTCTTTGGTGGTCTCATGTCAATATTTTTCACTTATCATGATTTTTCATTCTTTCTCTCGCACGTCTATTTCGGCAGGAAGAGCATATCCTATGATGACCGTCATATCGAGATGCATGGGGCGGCACCTTGTACCCTTGGCACACTATGTATCTCCCCATCCTGAGCCCGTCAGACGCATCCTGATAGCTCACACCGAATTTTTCAACCACCAGTGCGATGTCGGCGCTCACCACGGCTATACCGCGCGGCATATCCCTCGGGTTAACGTTTCGAATCTCTCGCGTAGGGACTACCGCATTTTTTATTTCGCTGCGTTTTCCGCTCGTACGAATTCCAGAACGAGCTTCCTCTATCCATGCCGTAGTAGGCAATACCGGCGACACCCTAGAAAAACGGCACGCGTCCTCCCCCTCCTCTGTGAGCTCCCACCCGAGAAAGCGGCGCTTGATATACTCCGCACTGATCAAAATTCTCAAAAGGTGCTTGGTCCTGGCAATGTCGAGATCACGCCCATCTCCGTCTATCCATAGTGCCGCCGATGTCGCTATGGCCCGCACCGTCAAAGTCCGCTGTCTTGATGCCCTGGCGAATACCCGCAGGACTCGGAAGGCATCCATGGTGTCAGATTTTCTCATTTTTAATCTTTCATTAATATCTATCCCTCATTAATCAACGGCTGAACAGTCCTAGTCCATCCCTCCCGTGCTAACCCTCCTGGTCCAAAATCAGAACTACCGCTGCACCATTGCAAAGCACAAATATACTGGTCAAGAATTCTTGCAAATTCTTCTGCCAACCTTACATCCATTTCGATTGATGATGTTTCTGACTCGCACCATGCTAGGGCTGCTTTTCCCCTTGCCAAGCTTGACGGTTCTTTGTCATATTTTTTTGAATCCATTTTCATACCTTTCCGGAGTTATTTATTCTGCTGCGTTTTCCTCTATTCTCATTCCTCATCTTTCGTTTCAAAAAGATCCTCTTGGCCACGTAGCGACGCAATCAAAGAACAAATCTTTACGAGCCTCCTATTCCATTCAGCACTAGATGTAGAATATAACGGGAAGCTCGTATTCATCCATCTGCTAAATGACATTTTTGCCCCACACGTCGGACATATGTTATTACCAGAATTGTCGAATTCTTTATCCCTGGCAATAAACTTAGTGGCATTTCTCAATAATTCTTCATCTGTTATTTTTTTCATTTTTAAACCCTCAATCCCATTCTGTCTGTCTACTTTTATATTTGTCTGATACGCGAGTTGAAGCGCATACTTCCGGAAAATCACCGAACCACCCCGCACCTTTTTTGGGCTCAATGACAGGCGACGGATAGCTTGACCCAGACGGATATCTACGAACTGCCGGCTTCATCCACTCAGAATCAAATATGGGTTTATTTTCGTTGCCAGGTAAGCACTGGGGTGGCATCGGCTCTTGGAGTTTGTAACCATGTTTTTTCAAATGTGCTTCAAAACCATCTCGATCTTCGTAATATGCAGTAAGAAATTCTGGACTTACTTTCATAATCTTGAAATTAGAACCCCACAGACCGCAGCACTCTCTTATGTCTTTTAAGGTGGGCCATTGCGGTTTTACTTCACCCTTACATATTAGTTTTTCGTCCGTTTCTCCGGGTCCGGGATATGCCTCCATTAAGTTACCCCATTGTTTTTCCCAGACGTTTTTAAAACCTTGATCGCTATACTTGACTATATCCGACGCATACTCAACGGTAGGCGTTTTGCTTGGTTCACTTTCCGGTATCGGATCACACCCATACCGCTCAACAAATCGATTAGTGCTCATTTTACACGAGTCGCCAATAACGTAACAAGATCCCTCGCGGGTGATAGATACTATTTCTGAATCGAGCCAATAAGAAGAGCTCCCAACCAAATAAACCCCGTTACGGCCTGCCGAGTAGAATCGCATAGGCTGCAACAAAACAGCTTCATGACTCTTGATGTGGAGTTCGTTTTTTATTGGGAGCACCCAATCGCCCTCTTTAAATTCTGGGTCCGGCGACGGGGCTAGACAAAACGCATCATAAGGCCCATTGGATAGAGCTGGTTCTACACGCCCAATATTATGTTTACATATGCCAACAATTATATCCCCTCTTTTGATTTCTCTCATTCCGTTCACTCCTTACATACACTCTCCTAGATGGCATGCCCATCGCCGAGCGTCTCAAGACTCAGTTTTTCATACCCTGTTGCTTCGTTCATTTTTTTATTCCTTTCTTGCCTGGTGTTTATCTATTCCAGTTTTTCTTTTCATAGTTCATCCCTTTCCTTGAGCACCCATTCTAAGACGGCGATCTCTATTGGATCGGTGGCCGCTTCCTTGCGCTTTTTGATTTCCGAAGTTTTACGTAGAGCCCGCGCCTTATTTTGTTTGCGCGGTTTTTTGGCGATAGCCCTCGTTGCCGTCTGCTCGCCATCAGTGATTGCCTTGCGCTCCTCTGGCGGTAGTTCGAGGAGTTTTAGCCAGTTTGTGACGGTGGTTTTTGTAACTCCAAATGACTCGGCTATCTGTCCGATGTCAGCACCAAGATTGAGCATCTTATTTGCCTTCTCGGCTTTCTCAATCGAGCTGTCATCACGCCTGTGCTCGTTTGCAGACACCAAAACCGAATAAAGGTCTGTCTCGGTACCTGTGCGATAAACACATTGTAACAGGATAGGGATACCACCTGCCTCTACACTCCTACGGTTAGCCTCTCGGCCGGCCTTTGTTCTCCTTCTCCCGTCGACTACAACGGGCTTGCCATCGATTTTGCAAACTACGATAGGCTCGATATTACCGTGCACCAAAATGCTACGGGTCAACGATTCATCGAAAGGTTCGTCGACTCGCTTGTCATAGAGAGGATCTGATTTATCAGTAATCAGAACCAAATCATCCGGCGAAAATCTGAATAGGTCACCGGCCTTCATTGTCGGAAAATCTTGTTTGTTAAAAGCTCCTCTTGGCATCTTTTTTCTCCTTTGTTCGTGTTTATTTTTCGTGTCCCATACAACCACGAGCAGGATCGAAGTTGTCGCATGTCCCCATAGGAAACAATAGATGTCCGTCGTTTAGCCTATCGCAAAACATCTGCTTCCATTCATCCGCGGACAGCTTTTTACCTCCATATGTCACATATTTTTCAAAAAGCTTCCATTTGCGTTTGTTCGGCTTTGAAAGCATTCCACTTATACTAATATTACAGTGATATATCATAGAATATTACCCCTTGATACCATCTAGATACTCGCGCACCACATCGAACAACTGTTGAGCACTGCAAACCACTGCGGTCCGGTAGCCCTGCTCTTCAACCGACATCTGGTACTGCTGTTGTTCTTTGCTCAGTCCGTGGTTTTTCTTGGCGTACGCCTTTGGAGTCTTGACCTCTATTTTTAAGCCACTATAGACGATGGTACGCCAATCTCCTATTTTTGATTTTTCAGGTTCATAATTTTTTCTTCTTTGCACGTCAAGCGCCAGGTCAAACACACCGCGAAGCACACCCTCATCTTTGAGACGCCGCCCTGTTATGGCATTCCGTGCTCCACCATTCGGCACGGCGTAGAGAAGGCGCTGGCATATCTGAAATACCTGTCGGCACAGCGCTACCCCGGCTACCTGTATTTTGTGCTCTTCGTCTTTCATGGTTTATCCTCTATCTGTCCAATCCCCGAATATTGAGAATCTGATCGGTCCACAAACTCTATTATTGTTCTCGCAATTTTCACAGATTTAAGAAAAGCCCATTCTTCTTTTTCGCTCAAGTTTGGGTAATTTAGTGATATCCACATCCCAAAATCACTACTGTTGAGGATACGTATCCTCTCGGCATCCCATTTTTTATATGCCTCTAGCATGGCTAGGTCCTCGTCTGTTTCGTCATGCCTAACAGACCTATTCTCTGCCTTATGTAATGGCCTTAGATGCCCATTCCAACCCCTGTGCGGGAAGCGCTCGGCCATCCATTCTGTCGCGGCCACAACACGAGTGTCTCTCTTGTGTTTTTTCCAATCCTCCCAGGCTCGGATGATGACCCTTTGTTCTCGTATGTCTGTCTCGAAACTCATTTTATCAATCCTTCACAGGTTCCAAACGATACCTAAAGACCCACGGATTCGATGACCACGGGTAACCGCGCTTGGCGTTTGTTGAGTCCCACAAATTTCTAAACAGTTTCACTGACGTGTCGCATTCTTCGCAATCATCTTCTGTTATACCTAGATTGTTTCCAAGCGCTGGATAAAGACCTTCTCCCCTGCATCGACTGCACCATTTTGGATCTATTGGTCTATTGGGACAGGTAGGATCATTCGCATCGAATGGTACCCCCTCCATCCGCGCATCCTCCTCGGTGATGTCCTGCAACCGCTCAGCCCTCACCGACACCACGCGGGCTCGTGGCATCTGGTCGCGTAGGAAACCAGGTAGAAACCTACCGGGACGAAGTCTTCCACGCGGTAAAGCACTTAATGCGGTCTGTATGATGTCTGATTTTGGGGACTGGAAATAATTCCAAACACGCACATCATCAGGCAAATCTAATGGTCTCAAATAATCGTACTTACGATCCACCGCCCAGGTCGTAAGTAATGTTACCACTTCCCCGACCTGGTAGCGTGGTTTTAAAGGTTTTCCGAATACAGCCGATGGGCAACTCGTTCTCATGCCCATCTCATAGCCATGTAATTTATATTCGTTCTCATACTCACCCCACGTTATGGACTCGGCCCATTCAGGAGGATAGGGATTCATTACTCGCCGCGTCACGGGTTTTTCACCGCGCGCCCACGCCTGAGCCATGTCTGGCCTGAAGGGTAAATATTTCATGGTTTCCTTTGATTCGTTTTTAGTCATCTCACATCTCCTCGCTCTTGGTTTCCTTCAACCTTTGCTGATACTGCCCAGAGTGGCAGCCAGTAAAACAGAATACACAGGCGTGAGGTCCGTAGTCATACCTACGCCTATCGAGCTGCTCCTGTGCCTCTTCTCGGGAAAAATAAGGGCCGGTTACCATTGACGCGAGGTCATATATTCCTTCTTTTGTCGCCCTAAAAAACTGGTGCGGGTCTAGGATGGCCCACCATGGACACCATGTCCCCTCATTTTTTTCTGATACCTCTATGACTATTTTTTTCATGGTTTGTCCCTTTTTATGTGAAAATCATAACCTCCAGGATCATCACATCCTGATTCTTCATACCCACAATGTTCTATGTCGCACGGGTTCCTATACCCCGGCAAACACTCCGACGGGTCGCTCTCGCAGGGGATCAAATTCTCCAGTCCGCACGCGCATTCTAGACCAGTATTATAAAGCCCATCAAACCCTTCCGATATCAGCCACTGACTAATGATTTTTTTCACTTTCATCTCGGCATCTCCTCGTGAAGCACCCGTTAAAGCGGGTGTTGCCTCTACAATTATATTCCAAGCATATCTTTTATTTCTTCCGATTTGGCGGCTCTCCCCGCTAAATATGCAATCTCAAGGGCAACGTCTAACCTGCAAGTCAGTCCTGGTATTAAATTGTCAATAGCAATAAAACTATGAGTACCGTCTGACTCCCATTCCGATAAACCACGTACCCTGTCCTTGATTTGTATAGCTACTGCCTTATTTTTATATCTATATTTCATCTCACATCTCCTCGTGCATCACCCCGTCAAGGGTGCGGTTGCCGTCTTTCACTCCTCGTTTTCAAACTATCATATGGTTCGGCCCGTGCCTCCAAAAGAATATACTCCCCAGTGGGAATCTCCCAGCCATCATCATCCAGTTTTGATAGTTGTATTGCCCATTTTTCACACTTGGGGCAAAATACATACCATCCACTCTGCAGATCTGGCCAATATTCTTTACCTTGGGTAGAGTGCCACGCGTGATAACATTCAATCTTTGTTTTTTTCATTTCTCTGGTCCTCAAATTCGCACTGTTCGCAAATATACGACACCCGGCAAAGCTCAATTTCGACGTCTATATGACTATCGTAATCATTCAGTTGAGGTTCCCGGAATAGCGCGCACCAGTCTCCGCAGTACCATCCGCCGTCGACTACGTTATCATATGGGCAACAAACTTTTTTGAAATTCCCCGCTCTATTTATTTCGAGATTGCCCTCTTTGTTGATTTTCATCTTCTGTTCTTTATCCATTATTTCCCCTCGTCTTCTCCAGAGCCATCAGCGCGTTTTCCCGCGTCGCGGCTTGGCATTCCGAAGATATGCAGACCTCGTATCCTGCGTTACTCATCCTTTGGTGAAAGCACCGATATGGATCCTTCTCTCTGTTTTTAATCTGAAAATCACATATGTATCCTCTGTTGCTCTGGCAACAATAGACATACCCATGATCCTTGTCAGGCTCCCATGGCGCCACTATCAGCGCACAGGCTGTCCATTTGGTTTTCATTCCGTCACCTCATACCCCTTGAGATTGGTGTTTTGCATTTAATAATCCCCTCTTCTCTCCTGATGAGTCCAATATTCAGCGTTGATATCGCCTATTTTGAAAAGCTCCGGCTGATAATTGACATCAACAGAAAACACGGCACCAGACCTATTTTTACGTGCAAATATTCTGGTTGAAACTACATCATAGAATCCCTTGTTGTTCGGCTCTTTTGAGCGCTTTACCTCCATTATCAACGATGCGTGAGCTCTATGCTCTAGATCTTTCGTCTCTCGAAATGAATAGTCAAGTACACCCCCCTCGCCGCGCCCTACATTAACCTGACTGGCGACTAACACTGGGACCTTGAATTCTTTCCCTAAAATGATCGCCGCCTTACCCACCTCACCGACTGCTAGATAACGAGCTGTTGCTGCCCTATCTGCTATCTCCTGTGCGTAGTCCACGATGATAAGACTCAGGGTTTTCATGTCCTTGGCTATCTCGCGAATATCCATCATTGTGATGTCAGTCTCTTCGACTACATGAATAGGCAGTGATTCATCTCTAATTTTTTCCGATGCCAACTCCATTTTTCCCAGTGCCTCAATTCGCGATACTGGATTTTGCCATGGCCCAATGTTTCCTATTTGCTCACCAGACATTTTGATAATTTCTCTCTCGGCCAACTCGGCACCACTCATCTCAGGTGAGCAAAACAAGACGGGCCCTCTCTCCCTCGCACAGTGAAAACCTATACTCTGCAATAGGGTTGTCTTTCCGTGCCCTGACGGGGCGCCCAGTAGATATAGGGCCCCAGGTAGCATCCCGCCGCGCATCGCAGAATCACATTTTTTTATCCCCCATGGTATTCTATCCGAGTTGTCACCGCTTGAATATCTGCCAAGAGCGGCTAGAGCGGCGCCTGTGTTTTCTGCGATTGTGGATGTCTTGAAAAAGCGCTTACCAGACGCCTTTAGAATTATTGTTTCCAGACTTTTGATGTCACCATTATAGTCTGCGGCATCATCCTTGTCTTCACCGGTTGAAAACACAACCACAGTCTTGGCAATGCCTGCCAGGGCGGCTTTCACCTTAGCCATATGTTTATGGCCCGGTTCGTCATTGTCAGCCCACAAGAGCACTTCTTGACATTTACACACGGTAGATAGCGCCGCTTTGCCAGGACAAGACGCAGCTCCCGACATCGTGCCGTAGGCTTTCAGCCCTATTCTGGCCGCTGCTATGGCTGCCTTTTCTCCCTCGCAAATTGTTATACGGTAATCTTTCCCCTGAATCACCGGGCGGTAAAGCGGAAGGTCGGCTACCTTCATTCCGTTTAGGCCAGATTGTCCATCGCGGCGCCAAGTGAATTTTTTACCGTTCGGAGTTTCAATCCTGACGTGCTCAACATATCCGCCACCTGGCAAATTGACACGGTAGACCGTATCATTGCTACTGTCCTTCCAGTTGTCACTCTCAGGCATGAGATCCGATAGACTCAACCCCATGGCAGCCACAACCGCCGCTGTCTCACACCCGGCAAAACATTTCAAAACCACACCACCGTTCTCACCTTGTGACACCGCTAGACTATTGTGCTTGTCTTCATGAGTAGGGCACCGTGCCGTGTAACCATTTGTTGATGGCTTCACGTTATCGAGTCGCGCTAATATGGATTCAACCTTCATATTTTATAAATCCGTATCCTTGGGCATGAATCACATTTTCAAATCTATCATCAGGACAAACCACAAAAAGGAAACCGTCTATTTTATCCCTATAGGTGCTGAGCTGCCTGAAGAGCTCACCGACAGATTTTATTTCGGTCTTCACTTCGAAATATAGCGAAGTTGAGATCTCTTTGTAGTATGCAGCGAAGTCAATAAATCCTATGCAGAAACGTTTCGTACTATCGGAATATATGGGGACTTCCCATTTTTTTACGGACACGCAGTCAGTGCTTATTTCTTCAAGTTTTTTTATGTAATCATCTTGTGTATTGCAGTCATCCCAAATATCGTCATAGTATACATGCACCAGGCACTCTCGGAACAACATATCGACGCAGTCATTCAGCCACATAACTATCTCATCATGTAGCGGCGTGGACAGCTCTGGATCTTGAAATCCGTGCCTCTCTAAAATCGTTATATTCTTTCTAGGTGCGGCCATTTAAAACCCCTCCCATTCTTCTATTCGTCGGTTGTACTCGATATCCTCCGGTGTCGGTTCTGGTCTCGGAGGTGGTTGATTTGGCATAGTGATATCATCTTCCCAATTTGCACCGTTAAGCCATGTGGAAGGGTTGCGCCATTCTGGAATCCAAATAGACGCCTCGGTCATCTTTTTGCGCCATTCAATTTGTCCGTTCACCGCCGTTATTAGCGTGTCAATATCGGGAAGTAGCTTGCTCTTTCGTAATTTATCCCAAGTTTTAGATGCCTGTCCCTTTCCTTTTTTATTCGGGAATACATCCCAAAAGCGATCAAAAGCGAGTGTGCTCGCGTTCTTTTTTTTCTTCTCTGCTTCTGCTTCTGCTTCTGCTTCTTTTACAGATGCAGAGGGTGACACCTGTGACGCGGTGTGACACGGTGTGACGCTTGTGACATTTTGTGACGTCACATTTCGCCTCTCTCTCCATCTCTTGGTGCGCTCTGCCGAGGTAGGTGCCCGATATTTTTCATAGTTGAATATCAACCACCCGCCGTCAATCTCGCCTATTCTCCTCCCCTCGAAGTCCTTAGTCCTAGAGTATTCATCAAGTGACCCGAGGCGATTCAAGGCGCTCTCACATTCCTCGACGGTTATTTTAGCGGAGTCGGCGAGACCGGGGATAGAACCCTCAACCACACCGGTTTTATCTGCTAGGGTGAGCATAGTTATCCATAAAATTCTGACGTGGTTTGGCTCTAACCAAACAGTGCTCTGGAGTATTGAGGATTGAAGTTTTACGAAGCCAGCCATGTTGTTTTCCCCGGCACCAGATAAAATCGGTACAGCCCACCATGGCTGTGAGTAGCAACTTCTAGGGGAAGGCTACCATGACGGACTGAACGGATTTTATCTGGTGTCATGCTACTCACGTCCCCACTATCTCACTTTTCGCCAGAGGTGTCAATTTTGTGTTGGTTGAAATTGAATTCCTCTTGACGTTCAGTTTTCTCCAAATTATCGAAACACCCCGGCGAAAACCAAACGGTCTCGCGGGACGCATTCTCACGTCCCCTCCCGTTGCCCTGTGACCCATAGCCGCCGTTGGCCTTCCACGGCAACCCGACCCACCCTGGCATCACGTGCTCAGTGTCGTATCCGCACAAGGCGATCCTCATTTTAGGATCATCCCCATGTTCGAGCGCCCAACTACGAACGTCCGCCGCCACTGTCCCGCTGTCAAGGGCGTATAAGTTACTACTCCGTTCGTTGTCGGAATATGGGGGGTCTAAGACGATACCGGTCACCCCGAGCTTGGTTGTCGGGCTCGGCCCCAACACGCGCTTCCAATCGCCGCAACACACACGCGCCATTCTTAGTCGCTCGGACAGCGCGGTGAACCATTCTAGCAAGGAGGTGTTTTTGTGCACGCCTTTATCTCTAAGATCTGGGAGTTGCCGGTTGACGCCCCTGCCCGCGTCCCCGAGATGTGGGAGTTGCCGGTTGACACCCCGCCCCTTTTTAACCATCTCGCCATCCACTACTGACCACGGGCCATTTCCAGAACACCACCCGCTACCGATCCAACAGCAAATCCCCCACACCCACCAGCCCGCTATTTTGGGATCGCAGTAATCCGGGTCACCTTCTAGTTTGCGTGACAACGCCTCCCGCCTCGGAACCAACCAGGAATGCCGGGCATGCAGATCATTTTCGTTGACCGGCCAATCGGCCCAGTGGACAGTCTCCTCGGGTTTATGCACCACCGCGCGCCAGAAATTGGCGACGAATCCGTCAAGGTCGTTGACCGTTTCGATGTTCGCGACTTTAGGGGCACCGAGGAGCACGGCGAGCGATCCCGCGAACGGCTCGACGTAGTTTTGAACATCCCCGAGCCCGGACCAGATAAGATCGGAAGCTCTGGATTTTCCGCCAAACCATGGAAACGGAGCTTGAAGGTGATTATTTTTCATGTTTACCCGATCACCCGTAAAAGGGCATCAGTGAGTTGTTTTTGGCTGACCCCAAACACCCCCCGGGCAATCTTACCCAGCTTGACTACATTGCATATGTCCTCTGCGGATAGTTTCCCGAGCCGCATGAGCTCCTTAACCGCTTCGTCGGCCCGTTTCTGTTCGGCGAACCGTCCAGATTGGTCAACGAGTTTAGGTCGGACCCCACTTCGTGGCCCTCTAGGTTTTGGTTTGTGTGTTTTGTTTTTTATTTTTCGGCTACTCATTTGTGACGCCTTTCAAAATTTTCCATGCGAGCGCAGCCACTGCCGGAACTTGCATGTTGCCAGCGGCTTTAACCAAGTGGGTCTTTTATTTTCCGGTAAACTTTTTCAATATGTCCTTTGGTAACGCAAAATGGAATAACGCCAGCGTTAGGATCACCGGTTTCCCTGCACGTCAAAAATTGATATTCCGTGTCTTGCCCCATTTTGCCCTCTACTATCCTAATAACCTCGGCCTCGGGATTGCCGTCAAATTTGACCAACCACAAGCCGGCACTGTCTATTTTTTTAGTTTTTTTCATTTTTTTCCTCGATGCTTTTTTGTTGGAGGTTGAAACCGCAACATGCACAAGACTCATAATGAACTGCTTCAGGAGGTTCAGTAAAAGACGTTGAAACCTTGTGCCCCATTAAAAACCACCCACAATCAGGGCAGACCATGACGCGCATAAAGCCATTTTTGTTTTTCTCGTTTTCTTTTTTTACGAATAAAACGATATCTCTTTTCTCTTTTTCCGTTGGCAAGCTACTCATTTGTGATTCATCCTTAGTTGAGGAAGAGCCCGCCCCATTCCCAGAAAGGAGGAAAGGGAAACGGGGCGGGCTTGGTGGTGGATACAGGATCATTTTATTTGGTCCTGTTCGGGTCCTGTTTTGGTTTTTTTACAGACCGTGCACCGCCATTCCTGCTGTCGTCCACGATCTTTTTTCAAAGGGTTGTGGACCCGTTTGTATATCCCGTGGTACTGGTCCTGAATCTTATGCTCGCAACTACATCTTAAAATCATTTTGTCTCCTTATTTCTCAGTTCCAGCTCGTCTAGCAACCAGGAGAGTTGAAGATTAGTCATTGTTTCTAACTCTAGATCTTTTTCCTGGGATGATATGCGCCATGGGTTGAGGATCCGTTCAACCAGTGCAGTGTCGTTATTCGCCGCCGCCAGACACTTAGCTCTTAGATCTTCATTGACCTGTTTTGACGTTTTTATTCTATTTTCTATCAAAACAGGACACTTGGCAAAATGCATTTTGGTTTTATCGCCGAAATTAATTCCCAGGTTGTCTTTACCGCAATATTTACACCGATACCTAACTCCATAAGCGCTATCTCTGGTGTAAAAACAAGAGCCTTTATTCTCTTTTTCGTTAGACCCCCTCAAATATTTTTTTTCTAGAGTTTTCATCCCAACGCCTCTTTATCAATGATTGCCGTAGCCGATCTGCACTGCTCATCGGTGGCCTGCCCAAACGACGTTCCAGCACTGGACAGTATCCGATTGATGCCAGATATTGCGTCATCCTCACCGTAGAAGCCCCTGGCGGCCTCCAGGAGCTTTGCCTTGTCCCTGGATAGGTCAGCGGTCGGTTGTGGTTTTGTGCGCTCTGGTGGCTTCTCCCGCCGTTTATCAACCCATGCCCGCAGTGTGTCTAGGTCCGCCGATGTCCACTCATTTACGCCGCGCCTTACGTGAGCCACCGCCTGTTCGACGCTGATCCCTTGGCGCTGCATCCAAGCCACGGCTAGAAGGTTTTTGTCAGCGTTTATCGTTTCTGTTGGTGGTTCACGGTGGTCTCTCTCTTTCATATCCGCCGTAGCAATACCAATAAGAGCAAGAAATGCATATCTCTCTAGTCTGGTGATTGTTGACGAAATACCTTGAGAGTGTGATTTCCCACCGCTTAAGTCTGGTGGGGAACTGAGTGAACATTCCTCACTATGCCCGCCTGAATGAGTCAATCTACAAGTCACATATACCATTTTATCGTCATTTCTCGGTATCCAAGAATGAGAAAAATCGTACTGCGTCAAATGCGGGACTATTGACGTTACTGCCCTTGCAAGAGACGTATGAGTATAAATAACTCGACCACCTGTTTTTTGAGGGTAGTCAACCAATTTATCGTGCTCGATAAATGATGGCAAATCCCTTTTGAGGGAAATCATTGCCGCGTTGTATTCTTTTTTGGCCTCGTTCTTTTCCCAGCGCTCTTGCAGGTCCATCATGTCTTTCATTAGCTGGACATCTATTTTACCCTCGCCGGCCTGAAGCATCGTAGCAACAAGAGGGTTCATTTTTTTCTTTTCGATAGCCATTTCTGGCTTCATTATTTTATGAGTATCACTCATATCAATTCTCCTCATCTGCTATTAATTTCCACTGCGGAAGATCCCACATCACCGGATTCGGTGCCATGCCCGGCCACCAATTGGCCGAGTGACAAGCCGTATATTTTTCCAAAAGATTTTGATATTTCGCCCTGCCATATTCAAAAGTCCTGCTGACTTGACCCATATCCAGTATTGCTATATCAACATATTCACTTTTTTTCGTGGCATGAATAAAGATTACTGCCGGCAACACCTCGCCTGTGATGAGCCCTGCTTTAACCGCTCCGTCATGGTACCACGCAAGTTGCGCATGGTAGTTATATTCAGCCGCAGAGTTTTCTATTTTACGGATAGTGTTGTGACGAGTCGTTTTCAAATCTACGACACGATCTGTAACCGAATCAAGGCGACCTTTACACTTAATTCCATCTGTTGTCCATGTCACAATTTGTTCATATTTACCGCCACTAATATATTGCTGTGCATTTTTATTGTCAGAAATAGCATCAGTGCAACGTATGGCCATGTCATAGACATCTTGTTTTATTGCCTCAACGCCGGCAGGCAATTCCGAAAGGTATTCTTTTTTCGCAGCCACAGATCCTGTCCCTTTGAATGTCGGCATTATCTCATATCTGGAATCAAATTCATCAGGCTCAAGAATCGCGCAATGGATCGCCCGACCTGCGATATAAGCATCTTTGTCCTCCTGTTCTTCTGGATGATCGTAGAGGTTTTTTGCGTACTTCGGATTCACGTCAATGTGTTTCAACGTGCTCCAATTCAGCGCTTCTATTTCGTCGTATGAAGTCATTGTCCTAACCTTTCTATATTTTTTGAAATAGAAGAAATGCAATCTTCTACATATTTCAATATTTTCAATGCTTCATTACTATTTACCTCTGGCGCAGAAATAAAACTTAGTTTTTCAACATAGTTCTCAAGCTTTTCTTTATCGCCTGCCTGTTCAAGCCTAATGCGCTCGGCCTCTTGTCGTTCCTGTTCTTCGCGCTCAGCTAACTCCTCGGCCATGGCCTTCATCTCGGCACGCTCACTTTCCTCTCTCAGTTTGCGTATCTCCTCGTCCTTACGCGCTCTCTCTGCCTGCTCCAATGCCTCGCGCTTCTCGCGCTCTTTACGTGCCACCTCCTCGGCGGCTTTGCGCTCGGCCTCCACCTTAGCCATCTCCTCAGCCATTTGTCGCTCGCGCTTCTCGCGCTCTCTGCGTGCCACCTCCTCGGCGGCTTTGCGCTCGGCCTCCACCTTAGCCATCTCCTCAGCCATTTGTCGCTCGCGCTCCTCGCGCTCTCTGCGTGCCACCTCCTCGGCGGCTTTGCGCTCGGCCTCCACCTTAGCCATCTCCTCAGCCATTTGTCGCTCGCGCTCCTCGCGCTCTCTGCGTAGACGCTCATTCTCAGCGGCCATCTTAGCGCGCTCCTCGGCCTCGGCCTTTTCCCTAGCTACCCGTTCTGCCTCAGCGGCCCGCTCGCGCTCAAGTTGCATCTCGTAAGCCTGACGGTGCATATCAACCATACCGTCAAACTCATCGTCTGGAATGCCTTCCAGGTCCATGAACTTTGTGTCAACACCAAACGGTGCGAGTATTCCCTCTCGTTCTTTTCTGAGCTGAGCCTTGCGCTCCTCTTCATCTTTGCGTATCTGTTCAAGGCGCGCCTCTTCTTTGCGCTTGGCGAAAGTTTCTTTTTTGAGGAGATCCTCCTCTACTGGTTTGGTCGTGTCTGCAACGAGGCGATAGGTCTCATCGATAAACTTTCCCTCTTTGATGATTGGCTCTTTGAGAGCTTTTTTTGTCTTCTCTGCGTTGACCCGAATGGACTTCAACTCCAAGCGGGTTTTACGCGCCAGTTTCATCTCATCCACTTGGGATATGTCGGTAATCTCAAGCCCTTCTACCTTTTCCGCGCAGGCGTTTACCGCCTCGAAGAGAGGCTCAAACTCAACCCAAATTTCTTTCGCTCTATGGATTTCAATCCCAGTCTTTTTAACAACATTCTCTATTGCATTTTTCATTTTTTCTCCTTTGTTGTCCCTTCCAACAACTTTTCAAGCTCTCGGTTGGCCTCCTCAGCGGAAGCCAAGACCTTGTCTATTTCTGCGTTGATATCTCTTAGACGATTTTCCACCGCAGATCTTTGGGCCTCAAGTTGGTAGAACCTTTCCCGGTTTTTTTTCAGCACCTCAGACCACCAGTTTTCTTTATCCATCGCTTTCACTCCCAGGGATATACGGCTCGACTTCCCATCCCCCATTTGGGAAGGATTCAATACCGAACATATTGGCCGCCGTCATCGTGTCGTGGAGCTCGTCACAAATATGATTGACCACCATCACCATCATAGCTTGTGGTAATTTTCTCCAGTCAGTGATCCTTAACCTGTATTTTGTCATTTTACACCTTTTGCAGGTATTTCAAAACCTGTGATTTGAGACAAGTGAAAAACTTGCTCTTCAGTCAAAACATTATCAAATGGAAAATTTAAACACGTGCACTTTTTGTGCGACAGGTGAACCCACATGCAGGTATGGCTGAATTTTCCGTTGAACTTCACGTCATGAATATGCTCGAATTCTATGTACGGATACGGATTTTGCATTTCTATTTCCCCTTTTATTTTCATTTCTAACTTTTCATCAAAACATCCACGAACTTAAGTTCGTCGTTATTCTCTCTCTTTGTCCAGGAGCGCCCTTACCCTCTTCAACTCCCCTTCAGTGTGGACAACCCCACCTGAATTCAATTCCAAATACCATACCAACACCTCTTCTCTTGTCTTCAGGTCATTGATATGGAAATTGAATGCCGGTCTCATCCAATTCATTTTATCTGCAAAATCGCCGAGATAATTCCTTCCAAAAACAGCAAGCCTGTTACCCATAAATTCCCTCACTGCTGTGAGGCGTTGCAAACCGTCAACCAAGACAAATGGTCCGCCAAAATCACGCATCCAGCCAGCGCAATTAAAGCACACATCCATCCCTGACATGCCACCCCTTAACCCGTATTCGACATATGCAACCTGCTGCCCCTTTGTCCAGACATGACCGCGTTGAAAATCCGGATTTAGCTTCAGAGATGCCCCACAACCATATTTGTAATGATCGATTTGACTCTCGATATTGGACCACCCGGCATTGACATGATATTCCCCTCTCCCGGTGAATTTCTTTATTTCTGAAAATTTCATCTTAGTTTTTAACTTCCTTTTAAAAATATCCTCCGACCGCCCCGGAGGAGTGGGCAACATTTACCAGCATGCTCAGAGACCACATGATGGACCACCCTTCCAGGCGGCACGGGGGATACACCCTCTAGCCCCGCCCAAGCCTTTGACAGCCGGGGCGGGCGGGTTTTGATGCCTCAGTAAGTGGACCCGAAACCATTGCAGTCTGCTATCCACAGATAGAGCGCGCGCAAACAGACCAGCGCCGCTTGTGTTGCCCCCCCGTCACGTTTGACCGAAACGGGGAGATCGGGTCATCTTTTAGGCCACCCCGCATATGGCCCGAGACCTCGCGCAGTCTCGATACTGGAGAATGTGACGATGCTCCAGCTCACCGTCGAGGCGGTATTTTTGTACGGGGTATCCCCCATGGGAGCGCTGCCTACCACGCTCCTGCCCCCCACCGGATTTGAACTCGGAAGGGGGCGGGCACTGTGAGCCGTGCCGTGCCCGAGCACCACGCGTCCGGCTCATGGGGGTACTGCTCGCATTGAGGCACCCGTGGACGCGCGGACCGCTGTATAGTCCCAGCGGTAGGACCGGACCACCCCGCGAGAGTTGATCTCGCGGGATGGACGGCAGTGGTTGAACAGTTTTGTTTTTTTTGCCACTCGGTCGGTTGCTGCCAATTCCCGACCGCAATTGGGATACCATGCAAAGCCCGTGCCATTGTGACCCTTGTCTATTATAGTGATATCATTAACTAGTGCCGCACATAACCCGCAGTTTAGCAAATTCAGCTTGCAGATCTGCAACATTAAAAAACATAATGATTTTGCACACATAGCTCCGTAAAATTTCACGCAAATCCTAAAAACATAATGATAACAAATACATACGTTTTTTCACTTATGAAATATCGATTTCACCCACACTGTACAGGTATTTACACATGTTAGTGTTTTCAACCACTTACGCATGTTTGCATTTTGGCACGGTGTATGCAATGCTCTAGGGCATGGACGGCAACACAACAAAAGGAGCGTGAAATGACAAACGAAATGAAGGTTTTATCGAACAATAACGGAAGCTTTCTATTGGAGAATCAGTCCGCAGAGGACGAGGCCATCGCGTACTACGAGAAGCAGGGATGGACATTCGAGGACGATGGCACACGACGCCTGAACTGCGGTGATGACTGCCTATATACCGATGTTCGCGAGATCGGATATGATGAGGCAGAGGATATCCAGATGTTACAGGTGTCATACCTGCTCCAAGTAGGAGGCGGTCGATATGAAAAAATCGAGCAGGTAGGACGATTCCAGGGAGGTGAGCTTATAGGACGGTTCGAAGACGTAGAGTAGAGAGCTCGCGCCCCCTCGCTGCCCGCCACAGGCGGGCGGGGAGGTGACACGAACAAAGGAGAAAGACGATGAAATCAAAGTTTTGTTATTTTTATACGGCGAACAGATCGCCGTCCAATTGGGTTGATAGGGCGGACTACCACGGCGAGGAGTATGGGGGGTTTGTCCGGCGGCTGTCTGTGGAGGAGCTCCCGAACTGGGCCGAGGAGCTTTGGGTATCCTACGCCGGAGACAAATTGATATGTCGGGACGACGAGATTGGGTTCGCGGCATATATCGGCGAAAATGCCAAAGCCGTTGTCGCGAAAATCAGGCGGACACATCAAGAAGTCGCTGACTGCCTGTGGGCGCTATAGGCGGCGAGCACAGAGGAGTAAGAAGATGGACGAAACAGCCTTAGCGGCAATTACAAATTTCCTCCCCGGTGTTAGCACCGGTATTGTAATTAGCAGCCTTTTCGGTATCGGTATGGGCCCAGCACTTTGTGTTAGTTTTGGGCTTTTGGTAATCGCTGTTGTCGGTATTTTCATTGCCGACAAAGAGAGAAAAGATTGATAAAATGTATTCAGTATATGTGAGGAGAAAAAATGAAAATGAAAACTCTAATCCTGATATCCCTCATACTGGCAGGGTGCGTGCCCGTCCTGCCGAGAGTATGCGACGGGAATGTCTGCGGTGTCAGCGGGCCGGTCTCGTATGATGGGGAGACCACCATGTTGATCACCGCCGCCCATGTGGTCAATAAATCCGATGGTCTCGTGGTCGTAAAAATGCCCCCCTACCACTACCTCGGCCGCCATAGCGTGAGCGGCCACGTTGTGGCCCTGGACCGCTGGGATGACGTGGCCATGGTGATAGTCCCCGGCCGGGTTGGGCGTCCATACCAGCCGTGTAAATCCCCTCCAGAGGTGGGGGATGAAGTCATGATCTACACCGGCCGTTCTGTAGGTTTTACCCGTTCCAGGCATGAGCGCCGGCGCGGGATAGTGACGGCCGTCGACGGGACCAAGGTCATGACCAACATCCACCTCTACCCAGGGGATAGCGGCTCACCCCTCTACCGTGGTCGGTGCCTGGTCGGCATCGGACTACGGTTTGACGGTTCAAATTCGGTTTTCAGGAGGATTAGATGAATATCCATGAATATTTCTGTCTAGGAGATGGTTTTACGAGGGTAGATCTTCTAAAAGCATATCGGAGGTTGGCGTTCGAAAAACATCCAGATACTGGTGGCAGTGAGGACGAGTTCGATGAATTGCAAAAACGATATGAGGAGGCGATGAATTTTGCCAATGTAGGTAATGTAGATATCGACAGAACAACATCTGATGGTACTAAATTATCGACGCTGGGGAAAGGTCTTCCTTTAACGATATCTGCAAAGACGTGTGATGTCTGCGGGGGGAATGGGTATGTGGAGTATAGGGATATAAGAAAAACACGTTCAGAACATTGTAAGCCATGCGATGGTTCTGGTTTGTTATTTTATCCGTGCAAAAAATGCGATGGTTCTGGTAAATATGGATATGGAGAGTGTTTTCTATGCGGAGGAAGTGGAAGGTTTTATCCAAAAAGCAAGCGCCCTCCTGTGATATTTCAACGTCTAAATTATATTCCTGGCACGAAAGTTTTAGGCATAAATTGTAGGGTTTGCGGTGGTTATGGAACGCATGATGTGGCGAGCGAATATACATATACCTATGGTGTGTGCAAAAATTGTGAGGGGAAAGGTGAAGTAAGAATTTACAATCCTGTCATTCCTAGAGGATTTTTGGCTAATACTTTAAGATAAGAAAAGATGAGGATTAAATGAAAACTAAAGAAAGGGTTTTGACAGCCCTAAAACAATATCAAAAAGATAATCTCGGTCAGGCCCCGAGCTGCCAGAATATCGCCGATGTCATCGGCATAAACCGTGTTACTGTTTGGCAACATCTTACAAATATGTACAACGCTGGTATACTCAAACGGGTTAGGGATAAGTTCGTTTGGGTGGAGAATCAAAAATGACTAAAAAATATCCGACCCCGACGGTTCCGGGATGGTACTGGATGAGGACCCATAAGAAAACCATTGTGATGGTAGATTACCCAGAGGGGGAAAGCTCTCATGAATTATACATGTGGGGCATCGAGGTGGGTGGCGGTAAGGTCTCAAGCCTCAGAGGCATATGGGGACCGCGAATCAAGGAATGGAAACCGGAGGAGAATGAATGACCAATCTATCAGCATTCATTTTGTCATTGATCGTGCTGGCACCAAACCACGAGCTTGTACGCCATCCTGAGCTACGCGCTGAGGTTGCCGGATACTTCATGTTGGCCGGGGAAAAATACAATCTAGAGCCGTCTCTGTTAGCCTATTGGGCATGGCGTGAAAGTTGGTTTCAGGTAGACGCAGTAGGAACACGAGGAGAGATAGGGTATGCTCAGGCCCATGGCAAGGCTCTGAAAACATGCATAGCCGCTGGTCTGGACATCAAGACTCGTGAGGGTGGCGCGCATTGTATCGGCCTGTTACTCGACATGGGGATGAGAATGTGCGGTGGTCTCGAACGCGGTGCCCGCTGGTACGCCTCGGGAAGTTGCCGTGGGTCGGTTAGGACAAAAAAGAAAATAAAAGATCGCCTGCATAGCTGGCGTAGAAAGTGGAATATATTGGTAAGAAGGAGAAATGATTGAGATCTACCAACTGACAGTAATACCCGCAGCGCTAAGAGCGGCAAGTACTATAGGTATGAGTATACGAAGCCATGTAGGCGAGTTTGCTATGGCCGCAGGCATGCGTGAGACTCTATTTACTTTTTCATTTTCTCTGTCATCTTCCCTAGTAACCGCAGCCACGCCTTTTGCCAGTGCTTTTTGATACAAAAGGCAAGCCTGTACGTGCCCGTCCAACCCGTTTTTGACGGCAAGCTCCACATCTGATTTCGTTGGTAATTTTGAAACCCTTGCAGATAACCTATCGATAGAACCCATAATTAATTGTGTACTGTCGTCCATTTTACATGTCCTGTCTTAGTTTAAACCAATCTAGATATGCTGATTTTGTTGCGGTAGTTCTTGTTTGTAGGTAGATTCTTCTGAATGATCCAGTTGCCGGGATATTGGTGGTATGAGTGGCTTTTAGCACGCTGTCAATATAAAATAGTACTTGTGCTGATGTAATTCTTATTTCGAATTCATGCCAATCCGTATCAGCTGCTACTGCTCCTGTGTCTCCTGTGTCTGTCGATGGGGTTCCGCTTGCATTGGTTATGGTGTGCCAATTGGCATCGACATCGGTGTCGTAATCAAAATGAATAAAATTGTTAGCGTCCTCATAAAGACCGAACGAGAAATGACACAAGGTCGTTTGTATGAGCTTGAAGTACAGCTTTAGTACTGGATTTTTTGCCGCTATGTTTTCGGCAATTCCTCCAGTGAGGAGGAATTCATCATCATCATCAGAATCAGTTTTTAGATCACATATGGATCCAGTAGTATTAACCCTAGCGCAAGAGCCTCTACTATTTCCACTAGTATGCCAATAAGGGTTGTAATTTTCAACCCCATTTATGTTCGCAAAATGATCTTGAATTATAAACGGATCTGGAAACGGTGAGATATCGGCAATAGTAGTGAAAGCATTTGAGTCGGATGGACTGGTTGCCGCGTCAAGCGCGTCCTTTTGATCCTCTGTTGGTAGCTGCGCTATTATCGCATTTATTTTCGTCTCCTCGCGATCAAACAACGCATTGAAGAGTTGAAAATCCACCTCTTGAGCAACCGCGCCGGCGGTAACTTCTCCGGCGCCAAAAGCTCGTGTCTCCCCAGTAGTCGCCCAAACGGGATCGAATATTGTAACGTCTGCCATTTTTATGCCTCTTCGTACAACCACGAGATTGATATCCCGTGGGGCTTAAAACCATAGTGTATCGCGTAGTATTTTACCCAGGCCCGAACGCTCCCTGGAACTTTCGGCGCATAGGTGATCTCTTTGTTTGCCGGGCTACCGATAACGCAATCTGCCCCTAGATCCATGAGAGACAAATAGATATTTTCTCGCGTGGCTTTTTCTCTAAATGTTCGTACCTTGCTCGCTATAAGCAGCCGATATTCAGCGTCCGACATCATCGAGTCAGGGTCCGATGCAGACGATAAAGGGTGTTCGCTGTCAACCAAATACCCACCCGTAGATTCAGGATCGTCATAGTCTCTAAGACCGTGAATAGATGGTGTACCAGGTAGATCAGCATAGTCAATAAGCCGAAAATAATTAGCCTCTGGAGCTTTAGGGCGGTAGCATCCTATAATATTCCCAAGTATATCGAGGTGGACCCCTTCGGCTGTTGTGTAATCATCCTGCGTCTCTAGATAGTCGATAGCATCCATAGTGTCCTGAAAAACCTCAGCGGCCATCTCAAGTATAGCCAGTATATTTGGGCAGTTCCGATACTGCGCCAGAAGGTTATCTATTGTAAGTTTTTCTACATCTATAGCAGCCATCAGGTCACCGTTATATCGATGTCATCGTCATCGATTGTTGAGTATTCGTCATCATCTATTGTTAGATCTGATGTGCCTGTAGGTGGATCTACAATATCCAATTTTAGCAGGGTAACCGCGACAACTCCGGCTACGGAATAGATTGGAGCGTACAATGCATTGTACACGGCATCCCTCTTTATTTTATCCCAGTTTGACAGAGCGGAAATTGCATCTTTGATCTGCTGCTCCCCATCTGTTGGAAAAAGAGAATTGGTTTCAACCGTAAATTTTATATAGCAAGGTACCTCGCTAGCTCTATCGAAATTTATGGTTGCATACTGGTCCATTGTCGCGTTGTACACTGAAACATTTTCATCCCCTAGGGTCGTCATTCCCCATGTGATATTCTCGTCGATTGCAGCGGCAACCGCCTCGTCAGTCCCTCCGACTACGACTATATGGACAGTGTCCGGATCTACGTAGACAGCTATCACCCCAGTCACGGCACCGACAGCCTCGTAAATACTTGCCGCGTCGTTTTTCCCAGTGCTGGACACTGCCAACGTGTGACGCTCTTTATAGTCCCCGTCTGATTCTCTCGTTGCCCCAGGCGTCGCCGCAGCAACGTTCGTCACTTCAGACCACCCATACACTGATGATACGATTGTTGTTAACTCTGCGGCACCAACATTGAAATTTCCATATTCAGTACACGTTGCTGAAACTGTATCGTTGCCCGCCCCAACAAAAACAAGATCTTCATCAGTGGCAAATACTACATTGGCCGCAGTTTTTACAGTCGACCCCGCCGGGATGGTTGTAGCGACCGTTGCGGTACATGTCAACGTCACTGTCGAATATGCGGCGTCCTGCCTGCCATCTGGAAAAATTAATGACAGAAGATGATCGAGTTTTGTCCCTGTAGCATTGGCTTTTGAGTGCCCATCGTATACGGCTTGCAACGCCTCGTTTGCCGTTCCCGCTAGATAGGCGATCTGTCTCAACAGGTGGCCGAGTAGCTCATCCTCAGCGGTGCAAATAGACTCCCCCCATCGTGTCTCAGCACTTGCTATTTGGTCCTCAAGTATATCGGCAGTCCGATCCATCATCACGCCGGTTTCATCGTATGTACTTGTCATGGTATTCCCTTACAGTGGATCGATTGTTGCGGTGATTGTTTCGGCACCCCAATCGGTTTGGACAACCGCTACGATATTCGCTGTTCTCGCTGTCTGTGTCCACTGCCATTTGATTATAGATTTTATTCCTGGCGTTTCCAGAATAGCGGTTTTGATTTCTAATTCCTTCCTAGCCTGTGAAGTCTCGGCCGAAAAAACTATGTCGTAATAATCGACACCTGCGTTTGGATTTTTTGCCGTGTCTACCAGTGGATTTATTAGGCACTCGGAACGAAACAGCCGAACCCGCGTCAGAACGTTGCAGGCAGCGGCGGTACCGTCCTCAGCCATTTCTAAAGATCCATTTGTGAGCAATAGATCGTATACTCCACCCTGTAAAGATACCCGTGGCGTTATCATTGTGCCTTTACCTTTGTCTGCCCTGCGTTGGTGACTTCTACAGGCCCGACTACTGGGCCAGTGCCACCGGTAGGTGGGGGAATGGTTCCCGTCGCGTTCATGGTAGCTGAGTCCCCAACCCTCATGACTAGTGAGCCACTGACTTTTGTTTTTGTGGCGGTAGCCGGTATTGTTCCGCCGCCGACCACAGATCCGTCGACAAAGCCCGGAGCGCTACCTCCTGAGAATTTGTAGACCAGAGGGTCGACATATATACCGACACCGACAGCTTTAGATTTTAGATCCGGAACAGACGAGATAGTAAAAACCCCGCCGGTGATAGTCGACCCAGCGCCATGACCCAATATTCCAGATCCATTCATCACTAACTCTAGCGTCATGGATCAACCGTTAGATTCCCGTTGACCGATACCTGCCCGGCTATTGAGATGGTAATAGTTCCTGATGCATTATTGATATTTATCGTCTCGTCATCTAAAACAGATATTTCTGTTATTCCGCTTCTCGTCCTTAGAGAAATCCTATCCGTAGCCACCGGCACAACCAGCGCGCCATTATCTCCGTCCGGCGTGAGATTCAGAAGCCCAGGGTCAAAAAATGCATCCGATAAATCAAAGCGCCTTGAGCTGCCAGGGGACACGACACCGCCCTTTAGAGCCCACTGCTCTAGACACCTATCCGATATATGCACAATGCCGTACGAGCCGACAGCTGGCGCCACAGTGGACCACAGCTTGCCGCTGCCTTGGTGTTTGACAAACACGTCCTCTAGAACAGTCAGATTGATAGTCTTGGTGTTATCCGCATCCTCTACCCGTATCGCCTGAATGCAGGGCCTAATTTTTGCCGTGTTTGTGGCCGCAGTGTAGCTCTCAACCTGTCCTGGAAAACATGTCCGCCAGTGAGCGGTCTCAACCCGTATCATCCTACGGATGAGATTTTTGATTTGTCTAAGCCAGATCATCGGAATCCTGGTACTGTCATTTGTTCACTCATGGCATCGGATAAAATCCAGTCATCGGCCTCTATCGATGTGGTGATTTCGCTGTCGCTCCCGAGTTGGCTTACCCATCCGGAGTGTGTCACTGTTGTAGTCCTGTATTGATTGCCGTCATCAAACAAAACAATCGTGTCAGGCTGCATAGTAGGAAGCGCCAATAGGTCCCTCTCTATCCCAGGTATGGTGGAATCGATAGCCTCAACCTCGACATGGATGTCATCTACTAAAGAGATCAAACCCTTGGGTTTTCCTACGACCTTTTTAGTGTATTTTTTTCTTGATCTCTTGCTTAGCTTTTGGAGCGGATCGAGTCCGGTTGTTTCTGTGACAACCCGCATCTCAGCATCTACCGCGTCATATCGTTCGGTCGGTGTCGCCACCGTCAAAGCAATCGTGTCAGGTATTTTGATAGCGGTCGGCATTGGCGTCGTATACGCGCTGGTGATCATCAGCTCGCCGTCGCGAATATATGCCGTTCTTCCATAGTCGAAAAGAAATCGTCTCAGAACTGTAAACGCTGGACCAGTAAGTGACGTAGCCAAAAGGATAGGATGTACCAAAGGCGGAATCTGCACCACTGGCAAGTTGATAATGCCTATAAGCTCGTCAATTATCTGCTGCGCCGGAGTGCCCATAGAATATGTTTTCTCGACATACAGCGCTCTGTGCTGCCATTTCTGAGATGAGCAGCTTAAAACAGTAGAGTACCCAGGACGAAGAGGAGTGTTGCGAACCGAGTCCACCTCACCGGTAAAAGCCGAAATCAAATCCTTGCTACCGAACGGATTGAAATACAGTTCGATAGGTACGTTTTTTGACGACGGGTCAATAATATTCGATCTGGTATTTTCGCTCAAATTGTAGATAGTGATTGTCGCCTCATTGGGCTCTTCCTCAAGGTCTTTGACTATCTCAAAATCAATATCTAGTTTATCAATTAAAATGTCCTCAGTTCCAAAAAAACGAACCGCGCACCGAGGGTTTATGAGTTTTAGCGGTTCATCTCCGAATCCAGGCGGCGAAGGTATCCCAGGCATTATTCACCCACCGGTGTATATTCAAGTTTCCATCTCGAACCCATCCCATAATAATCAGGGTTTTCGTTGAGTCCCTGTCCGTCCACAACCCACAGCTCGCCTAATATATCGGCATATCCATGCGGACTGAACAGATCCATCCCTGGCAACAAAGGGATCCCTCTTATCGTCACTGAGTTATTCAATCCCGTTAGTGACATGTACCGAATTTCAGTCTTTGTATTCCAGTGAATTCGCAGCTTATATGTATTACCATCTAAAGTCTTTGTACCTTCATAGTATGGCTTGGCGTGTAGCTCTATATTGAAAGCCGCCATTACATGCCACCCACGCTTTTGAGTCCTGCGGTCATAGCACCGAGTAGACTATCAGCGGATTCCAGCTGCCTGATGTCTATTTGTTCCATCGTGACATTTGCAACAAACGCTTCCCAGTTTTCTTCTATGTCATACCATGGGGAGATTTTTTGAATCATCATGTTCTTGATGTGCTCTTCATGCGTCGTTAGATTGACGATCTCAAGACCATTTTTTATCTCGTAAAGACGATCTCTTTTGTCTCTCCATGTCTCGGTAAATTGAGTCACACTGCCGTTTAGAGCTGCTTTCACACCCGACTCGACAGAAAAATCTGGGTTGCCCAAAACTATACCTAAAACTCTTGTCTTAGGGACATGAACCGCTGCCTCGATAATATTGAATCCCTCTTCAACGGGACGCTCCGTTATTATAACCTCGTCATCTCCTGATAGCTCCTGAAGGGCGGATACAACAAGGTCCCCTATCGATATCTCTGTAAAACCAAGCTTTCTATCTTTTATCGACGCGGCTGCATCAACTACGTTTGTAGGTAATCCCATTTTTAAAACTCCGCCGGTGCGGCCTCGCGCCCGGCTTGTCTTAGCGCCGCCGTTTGCTCTCTCTCATGGGCTTTCAATTGACGCTCAACCATCCTGGCTATCTCTTTAGGATCTCCGCCTTGAGCGTTCACCGTTACCGTGGCCCCAGCCACTGCAAAATTTTGTGTTATCTCCCCAGTCTTTGACGCTTTCGTTTGCGCTTCTATCATCTGCTGATGATAGGCTTGCTGCTCCAGAGCCATCTGTTTTTGGTGCCGCAGCATGTCTTTTGTGAATCCGAGTTCAGACTCCCAACTCCTTGCCGATTCGGGTATAGAACTACGTCCTAGATACTCTTCAGAATGTTTGAAATCTCCCTCTACAGGTATCGACATTTGATTGCCGAAGTCTTCTATAGACTGGGGGTCAGGAACGACTTTAATTTCTATCGGATGGCTTGCGGTAGCCATCGCCCAATCATCCTCAAATTCAGTATACAATTCAGGAACACGGCTTGTAGTCTGAGTTTCATCACTTCTGGCTACCGGCCCGCCGTACTTGTTTACATTGCCGGCAGTTTTCTTGATGGCAATTGAGTTATCTATGTCTCGCTTCTTTGCCCGTAAGCTCTCAATCTGTTGTTGTATGATTTTGCCTTCGGAACTTTTTTCGGTTCCTCTACTTTTCAAGGCTTCTAATTTTGATGTCTTCTCAGCTATTTGTTTATCGTAGTCTTTCGAAGCTTTTTCTAGCACGCCCTTGGTAAAATTTTCAGGCCCGACATCCTCTATTGATTTAAGATGATTCTCTAGTTTTTTAGCTTCAAATAATGCTTTTTGTAGTGGTTCAATAACCTGGTTGTAAAAAATAGTCCCAATTGTCCAGGCAGCGAAAGCTACCTGTAGTAAACCAGCTGATTTGCTTAAGACCCCCAACATTTTTGTGCCTGTACCAGCGGCCATGCCCATACCAGATAGGCCAGTAGTAGCACCGCCAATGCCCATTGTGAGCCTACCTATGGCCCCTAGGACACGAGACGATATCATAAGTGCACCGAGGGTGCCAAGTACCTTTGCGAGCCCTCCACCCTCTTCAGATAGCCATCCGAACATAGACGACAGGACATTGATGATCGGCATGAAGATTGCTTTGAGCATCGATGCCATCTCTTTAAATGCAGGCCAGAGGGTATTCTTAATTACATCGCCTGCCCACACCAAAGCAGGGACCAAATCCTTAATCACAAAATCAGCGGCGGCAACCCAGTCGATACCCTCTATCGCCTTACCAAGACGGTCAAAGAGTTTCGTTTGCTCTATTACCGTAAATCCAAGATCGGTAATTTTCCCCCAGAACTTTTGCATCTGGGCAGTGGCGCTCGTCCGGGTTATTTCTGCGAGACGTTTCGTCTCGCCAGATGCACCGCGCAAACTATCTGCCATTTTGTCAAGTTCAACTTGGCCCTTGACGAGGAGGTTGATAAACGGCGCGGTGCCACGGCGCCCGATGATTTGAGATAGAACCTCGAAACGGTCACCTGTACCGAGCTTCTCGGTGCTCTTTACCAGCTCGCCGACGACAGTGGACAGACCGCGGAAGTTCCCCTCGGCATCCTTGACGCCGTTGGTATATTTGGCCAGTAGATCCGCCTGCCGTGCCGTCGGTGCATTGAGAGCAGTGATGGCAATTTTTAACGCCGTACCAGCTCGCGCCCCCTTGACGCCTGCATTGGCCATGGCTGCGAGGTATGCCGATGTACCCTCGATGTCGCCACCGACAGCGCTCAATACTGGGCCGGCCTCCTTGTATGATTCAAAAAGCTCCTCGGCCGAGAAGTTCGCGCTGTTCGCCGCCGCGCTCATAACATCCGCTACGCGCGCGGTATTTGCCATCATGACAGTCGGGTCACTACTGTCTAGCCTGAACTGTCCGAGTGCATCCGATAGGATGTCACCAGCTCGTGCCGCGTCCAGGGCTGACCCAGCCGCGTCCTCGTTGGCGCTGGCGAAGTCCAGAGTTATTGGTATGACAGCTTTTGTTTGTTGTGTTGTTTTTCCAGCTTTTGCCCAGAAGTTAGCCGCGCCACCGACGACCGCAGCCGTGTGCTCGGTTTCACGTGCCGCCTCGCGCATCTCCTTGCGAAAATCCTTGAAGCCCTTACGACCTGGCAGCATG
>Ga0307432_1000247_pt1 | contig 46395 bp, 48 predicted proteins | sample SalMarWE160150MG_FD_202158 | JGI IMG/M metagenome (GOLD analysis project Ga0307432, IMG submission 202158) | Salt marsh sediment microbial communities from the Plum Island Ecosystem LTER, Massachusetts, United States - WE1603-150 | ecosystem: Environmental > Aquatic > Marine > Intertidal zone >...
AAAGTTCGTAGCGCTTTGTTTCAGACTCTGGCAGACCTTTATAATCCCTGTAGGTGAACTTAATTTTAGTATTTGTACTGCTCATTGCTTACACCTCCTCTTTTAGCTCATAGCTGATAGGAAATCCAAACCAAAGTTCATATTAGCTCATAGGTCAAATTAGTTCATAGCTCATTGCTCATAGCTGAAGTTAGCTGATAGCTGATAGTTCATAGGAAAACCAAAATATAGTTCAAATTAGCTCATGGCTCTTTTTAGTTGATAGCTCATGGTTCATAGCTCTTAGTTGATAGCTGAGGACACATAGAAATTATTGTTATTCTGTATTTTTCAAACTTTTTCTATCTTTAAAGTTTTATTAGTAAAATTTATCGTAAGCAGGCTATTCTTCAGAAGTTTCGTTCCTATCAACGTATCAGAAGAATTGTTGGAGAGAATAAAGGCAATCAGTTTCTCCGTGCCAATTTCAATTCTTCCTAAAAATACTCTTTCCCTCATCAATTCACCTGATGCTAACTCATACTCTTCTATTCCTAAAAAGTCCCAATCAGATTTATCTATTAACTTTTTGGGAACACTAATATATCCATTAAATCCTGTATCTATCACTGCATTAACAGATCTTTTTTCTTTACCTAAATCAAGTTTAATTTTTACTACTGGTTCATCATTTTCGTTAACGAATCCAACTGTCATTTTTATCACCTTAATGTACAATCCGAAACTTATGAACAGCAGGATACCCTATTCGTATAAAAGCAAATATCTTATGAGGAAACTTTTTTTGAGCTTTCAAAGCGGCATCTAATTCGTCATCGCCAATTATATAATCACCAGAATCTACCTCAATAGCTATAACTTTTCCTTTAAATTTTTTCTCTAATTTAGGTTTTAGTAATTTATATATGTTCTTACCTTTTTCAGTAAGCTCATTTTTATCCAAGTATTTAACTTCACCCATCTTCTTTTCCACCTCCTATTAGCTTATGACTCATTTTAGCTCATAGCTGATAGTTCATCTTAGCTGATAGCTCATGGTTCATCGTCTTTCTCAAAACCCTTTAATCCTCTAATCCTGTTTTTCTCTAATTCCGCTTCCTTTATATAATCAAGGGATTTTTGCAAAGTTGGCATATTATGTAAACTCGTAATATACACCCCTTTTTTGACCTCTCCTAACGATAATCTCTTTGGCGATTAAACCATTTAAATCCTTTCTCAAGGTTTCTCTATTTACCCGGGGTTGGCAAAGGCAGAAATAGTCTTGATTATTTCTTTCCATTCTCCTGTGGATTCTTTGAATTCAAGGGTGTCAGATTCATTCCTCAAAACTATTTTTCCCAACTCCATTAGCCTTTCCTTCTTTTACAAAGCTATGAGCTTATTTTAGCTCATAGCTGATAGGTCAAAAAACCTCGGAAAGGTTGATGGTTAAGCCGGGGAAAATGGGAGATTTCATGGTATCCATCTTCCCGTAAGTACCGGAACTTTCAAATCCTGCCTTGCCCAGAGTCATTACTTCGATGGTTTTCTCTTCTGGATCTACAATCCAGTACTCCCGAACGCCGTGTCGGGCATAAAGCGTCTTCTTATAAGTGCGATCTCTCTCAGCTGTAGCTGGGGAAAGAATTTCTATCACTAAATCAGGTGCACCTAGGATTTCTTCCTTAGTGATAATCTTAGAACGAGCTTTGGAGATAAAGAGAATATCCGGCTGGACGACATCCTCCTTGGAAAAGACAACATCGAAAGGCGCATCATAAACTCTTCCTAAGTTCTTATCCTCCACAAATGCTCGCAGAATAAACTCAAGTCTTCCTGAGATACGCTGGTGATATTCATTTGGTGATGGAACTATGATTAATTCTCCTTCTATAAGTTCGTAGCGCTTGGTTTCAGACTCTGGTAGGCTTTTATAATCCTTATAGGTGAACTTAATCTTAGTGTTTAATCTAGTCATTGTTTACATCTCCTTTTAGCTCATGGCTCCCTTTAGCTGATAGCTCATGGCTGACTGAAATTAAGTATACCTTGAGAGAAAATTGAAAATCTTATCATAAATAGGTTGAGAGTCGGTAATAAAATTTTTGATTCTCTTATAAAGAATGTCCAAATATTCATGAGCTAAAATATTCCTTAACCTGGCAAGGGTTGAAATCTTTTCTGCCTCTTCATCTTCAAGTCCCGCAAAGAGTCCAAATTTTAACAAAGATTCCTCGTAAGTTTTGAGTATTTCTTTTTTCTCAGAAGCTAAAATAATTTTAGCAATATCAATTGTGGCATTAATTATATTTTCCGTCCATCTTTCAATATTCCTTCTTTTTACTTTATCCTTTTGATACTCCCCTAAAGTTAAATCCTTAAAGCTATCAATTTCCTGAAATTCGCTTTCTAAAAACTGGATTCTTTCAATTAACCTTGTCCTGTCCTCCGGGGCTAAAGAGCCGCTTCTTTGGTAGATTTTCCAGTAACTTTCTACAAACTCAGAAAAATCCTCAGCCTCAAGCGTTTTTGTCAAATATATATCCCAAAATAAGTTTCTGTCTTTAACCACAAGAGGGATACCTGTTTTAAGTACATTGGAAATTAAACTTGCCGGAGCATCGTTAAGGACAACTAAATCAACTTCTTTCCCGGTAACCTTACTTATCTCTCTCCAAATCTCATCCTCCTCTTTTTTATCTTTTAAATAAACTCCGATATCTAAATCCGAATCCTCACCGGCAATTCCTTTAGCTGAGGATCCAAAAATAAAGGCTAAAACCACATTTTCTTTGTCCTGGAAATATTTCCTTGATTTCTCTAATTTATCCTGAGGCTTCATCTTTTTACACCCAATGTTTTTTCTCAAAAATGGTCTCTCAATTTCGAGACAAAATAATCCACCACATTAGCTCATAGTTCATAGCTGATGGCTCAAGTTAGCTGATAGTTCATAGCTCATAGCTGATGGCAAAACCAAAAGCTCATTGCTGATGGCTGATAGCTCATAGTAAATTCAAAGCAAAGTTCATGGCTCTTTCCTGCTTCCTTCATAAAGGATTGAAGGGGATTTCCCTTTTCTTCATCCATCTATAAACAGCGTAAAGTCTTTATTTATATACCTTCCCTCTATGGTCCACTTTTTCTACAAAAATCTCTCTATTTTCTTTAGACACATCAAATATCACTCTAATCTTGCCAATTCTTATCCTGTAGTATCCTTTCCAATTGCCCACTAACTTTTTTAAGTCTATATTTACATTTTCACCTTTCATTCCCTGCAAGAATTTCCTTATTCCGCTTCTTACTTCACTCCATATATCCTGCTCATCGATAAACTTTTTAGCTTCTTTAGAATATTCTACTTTCCACTTCATACTTCCATCTCTTCCCCATAGGCTGGTTCTTTCTTCTTTACAGGCTTTCCATATAATTTACTAAGGTCTTCCATCTCCTGTTTTGATGTAGGAAGAATAGACTTAAGGAAATTTTCCATTCTTTCTTCTTCTATAGCTTCCTTTACAGCTTCCTTTATAATCTTCTTGAGTTCCTTTTTATTCATAGTAATTTGCATAATTTACCACCTTCCTTTTAGTTCATAGCAAAATAGCTCATAGCTGATAGCTCATAGCAAAATAGCTCATAGCTGATAGCTCATAGCAAAATAGCTCATAGCTGATGGTTCATTGTTATAAGAACTCAATTCTGTTCATCATTTCATTCGATGATCGAGTTTCAACTAAAAATTTAATCCTTCGGATATATTGACCTATGGATAGCCTCTGTTGATGGACATAAATTATACCACCATGTTCTAACTTAGATTTTCTGACTAAACTGAGAAAGTCATCATCATGTGTAAATATAACCAATTTTTCTTTTAATGCGTATTTTATATTGATCCTCATCTGTAAGTCCCAGATTCCCAACATCTTTAGCTGAGATAGCGTTGACACCTCGACGTCTTAAACCTTCTGCAATTGCTACGTTTGCACTTTCGTTAGTATAGATTCGAATTATCTCTCGCTTACTCATTTATCTTAAGCTGGTGCTGTTTCCTTAATTCCTCTACTTGCACCTTGCGTTCCCTAATCTCTTGATCTAACTTTTCTCTATGTTCATAATAGTAGGATAAAACGTCGTATACTTGAGACAAATTCAGATATGGATGAGCATCAACGATCGCATCAGGAGTATAACCCAGATATTCATGTTCAATAACTATGTCGATCACTCTTGTTCTGGTTCCGGAAATAATAGGACTTCCTCTACATATCCTTTTATCCTGCGTAATATATGGATGTTTAATTGCTACTTTACTCATTTTTATAACCTCTTTTAAATTATTTTATGAATATCACTTTGTTCTTGTCTATCATTTTATATCTTTTCCCACAAGAGCTATACTTAGCAAAATTACTACTATCTTTTTGTAAAAGCAGACCATCCTTAATCTTTCTCTGAAGTGCCGTAATACTCCTTTGCATCCTCTATAGATAAAGTCTCTTCTTGCTCAACTTCCTCCATGTATTTACCAAGACCGTAGTCCTCCAGGATTTCTTCTATCTTCTTAAATGTCTCCATGTCTATCAAGACTGCTTTCTTCTTGTTATCATCAGTTATTATGTATTCTTTTTTTATCTTTAGCATTCCTAACACTTCCCCTATTTTAGCTCATGGCTCATAGCAAATTAGCTCATAGCTCATTGCTCATAGGAAAACCAAAACAAAGTTCAAATGGCTCATAGGAAATTCAAAACAAAGTTCATATTAGCTCATAGTTCATAGCTGATGGCAAAACCAAAAGCTCATAGCAAATTAGTTCATAGTTCATAGCTCATAGCAAATTCAAAAAACCAAAATTCAAAACATGGCTCAAGTTAGCTCATGGTTCATAGCTGATGGCAAAACCAAAAGCTCATAGCTCATTGCTGATAGTAAATCCAAACCAAAGTTCAAAAAACGCAACAAATCATTTTCCTCATAATCTTCATAAGATCAGAAACATTTCACTACCTATGGGCAACGACCCGGCTGACATCAAATTTAACTGTGGCGAGTTCATCTGGTGATAGATACTCGCTGACATCCAGTATCTCGATACCTATCACATTACCATCCTTATCATAATCTACAATAAATCCTTCCCTTATCTCATCACTCTCATGATATGACGTTTCTTTAAACCTTATGTAGAGAACATCTACTTGTTCATCGTATCTTACTCTCATATTTACCTCCAGTATTTTTCTATTTTTGATGTCCAGTAAATAGTTACTACAACTTTCAATTTAGCTCATAGTTCATGGTTCATAGCTGATGGCAAAACCAAAAAGTCATAGCTCATAGCTGAGAGCTCTCTTCCCTGTCTCCCTTATATAAAGTCAAAGGAAATTTCTGTTTTGTTCGTCGACTTTTAAACAGAGTAAATTCTTTATTTATATACCCTGCCTCTATAGTCGACTTTTTCCACAAAAATCTCTCTGCTTTCTTTAGATATATCGAATATCACTCTAATCTTGCCAATTCTTATCCTGTAGTATCCTTTCCACTTGCCCACTAACTTTTTAAGTCTATATTTACATTTTTACCTTTCATTTTCTGTAAGAATTTCCTTATACCACTTCTTACTTCACTCCATATATTCTGATCATTGATAAACTTTTTAGCTTCTTTAGAATATTCTACTTTCCACTTCATACTTCCATCTCTTCGCTATATGCCGGTTCTTTCTTCTTTGCAGGCTTTCCATATAATTTATTAATCTCTTCCATCTCCTGTTTTGATACAGGAGGAATAGGTTTAAGGAAATTTTCTATCCTTTCTTCTTCTACGACTTCCTTTAGGGCTTCCTTTATAATTTTCTTGAGTTCCTCTTTATTCATAGCAATTTGCATAATCTACCACCTCCTTTTGCCTCCTAGTTCATAGCTCATAGCTGATAGCTCATGGCTCAAATTAGCTCATAGTTCATGGCTCATAGTAAATTCAAAACAAAGGTCAAAACTGAAAAAACAAGTCCGAGGCCGGAAAGTCAAAGTCCTTGGGGGTGAGAATATACTGAATTTTTCTTCTATTTAGCTGCCTGGTTTTTATATATCCCTTGCGGATAAGTTTTTTCAGGATAAGGTTGGTAGCCCCTAAGGATAGGCCTAGTGAGTAAGATATCTTCCTCTGGGTGAGATTTTTATCCGCGCTTACTTTCTCGATTACCTTGAGTTCCCTTTCGTTGATTTCAGAAGTATTCATTGGTACCAAGAATTTCGTTCAGGATATGAACATTATACTACTCTATAATTTTGTGTCAACCTTACGCCTTATCGAGAAAGATCTCTTCAGATAGATAAAAAATGGGACCTCTCTGGTGTCAATTAGCTCTTTTAAGCACCGCTCTCAGAAGTAATACTAGCAGTGTTAGATATAAAAAAATGTAGAAAATCAAAAACAGCTTATCTTTGGCGATATTTGCCAGGAAGGGATTTTTTGTTATTTCAACATCGTCAAACCAGACCGATCCTTCTCCTCGCCTCTTGGCTAATCTTACCCTGAGCTTCTCGGTACCCTCTGCAGCAAAGATGGACACTTCTTTTTGCTCCCAGGACAAGCCCGCATTGAAGGTGCCATATTCCTCTCTGATAACCTCGTCCTTACCATTCAGGCACTGAACAACAAAGAAACCATTGTCAACATCCTCCTGGTCAAAAATGATGACATTCGACTTCACATATGCTCTTAAAACATAATATGTTCGGGGTTTAATTGGAATGTCTTGGGAGAGCCAGCTCCAGGCTACGGTAGCTTTCATACAATTGTTTCCTGCATGAGGATCTTCGGGATCAACCTTCCATCCCCCTTGAGAATCCTCTCTCCAAGAATCCGGGATTCGTTCACTTACAATTTCAAACCCTGGATTGAGAACCGACCCTGGAGAGATTTCAACAATCTCTATCTTATCAAACCAGACCGATCCTTCTCCCTGTCTTTTGGCAAGTTTTATTCTGATGCTTCTGGTATCTCGGGGGGTGTAGATTTGCCGCACCTTTTGCTGCCAGGAAGCTGTAGCATTAACAACGCCGTAGTCCTCTTTGATTAGATTATTTTCCCCATCCAGGTGCTGGAGAGCAAGAAAAGTATTGTAAAAGTCCCCCTCCTCAGGAAGAGCTATGTCTGATCTTACAAAGGCGCAAAAGAGATAGGACTGTTCACATTCAACTTTGACCTCCTGTGAGAGCCAGCTCCAGGGTATGGTAGCCTGCATAGATCTTTCTCCCTCATAAGGTTCCTCTTCACTTACCTTCCAGCCTCCTTTCTTATCTTCTTTCCAGGAGGCTGGCTTGTTCTGCTCAAGAATCTCAAAACCGGAGTTAAGAACCAAATTATCTGAGTTAATCTTCTCTGCTTCCACCATCTTCGCCCAACTATTGTAGGTTAAACCGGCTGCCAGCACTAATCCTATACCCAGTAGGACAATCGTCCTATTCTTCATCTTACCTTCTTTCCAAGGAGGGGGGCAGAGATATATTGACATCAGACTAACAAAGGATTCTAGGATTTTTGACCTCGATTATGCGGGAAGTCGGCTTAAAGATAGATTAAGAACTCACCAGTTTGCAACAGTAATTTAGCCCATAACCAGCGGTGAGGTTCTGAAGGCTGTATTAATAGTATATAAATTAGCTGCCGGCAACTTTTTGAGTCTTTGAAAAACCGTGTTTGGTAGTAATTGAAGCTATGAAATACCAGATAATGGGAAGACAAATCACAAATAGCCGCCTGGAAGAACCTCCCACATACTCCCATTTGCCCGGAAAAAATAAAGAGTAAACGAAGCTGCCTACAATGAAAAGAATAATGTCAAAGATGACTATCAGTAAAAGGAGATAGTGTTTGCGAACCTCACCGGCATAGAGAACTGTTGTTAAGACCAATAGGAAAAAAAGCAGGCGAAAGTAAACTACCACGTTTTCCCATATAAATCCCGCCACCTGTCTCCATCGAGCGAAATTGAGAAATTCCCTGGAGAGAGCCAGAAGGCTCGAGATGCCCGGTACGGCATTAACAGAAGGGAAATCCAGGAAATGTACACGGTAAGCTGACCACAAGGGCTCGATGAGGAAGTACGGCAGAGCAAATAAAAGAGGGGCCAGGAATCGGCGGTGCCGGATGCTAAAGAAGATCAAAATAGCCAGATATCCCAGAAAGAAAAGTTCAGACTCTCCCCTCACCCAGGAACCTAACCCTAGCAAGGTTCCTGCTAAAATTAGAAAACCTTTCTTACGTGTTAACATCCAACGATAGAAATATATGGTTCCCACCCCGAAATAAAAGGCAAAGGGAAAATTAGTGTAAGCACAGGCAGCATGCGTATATATGTAACCTGTGGTAACCAAGAGGAGAGTGAATAGAAAACAGTGATAGCGAGGACTCCACTCTCTCAAAGACCAATAAAAAACGATGGCCAAGGATATCAGAAGCAAAGGATAAAAAACTTTGGGATTGACCCAGCCCCATAAATATAGCCAAGCATGCACCAGGGAGGTCATAGGAGGGTATTCAAAAACAATCCAGGAAAAAGCAACGGGCAGGGAAGCCGCATCAGGAATAAATTTTGTCTCAGCAAGAAGTTTAGCTCTAAAATCATAGGTGGTCAGCGCATCCGGCCAGTAAACCGGCCAGTAAAGGGCAATGGCTATGTTGCAGGAGATGAAGAAAACAAGTAGACCTGCTATGGCCTTCTCAAAAAGGCTGAGGGAAACTAATTCTTGTTTGAACTTTTGAAGGGGGGCTTTTGCGGAAAAAAAAGAAAGACGAAGACGACCCTTTAGCTTAAGATATACCAATGAGAGAATAGTTATGCCCGATATAAGAGCTGTAGTGTTCAGGAGGGAAAATTTTGTGCCCACCACATTCAGAGAAAACATGGCCAAGGTGAGAAAGCCAAACCCCAGAGCATAGGATAAGGCAAGGCGCTCAGAGAAGCGAAGCTCAGGAGTGATGAGAAGGGAGATAACAAAACCAAAGACTATTGGTATGATAACTGCTAAAGCTAGCATTTTTTCCTCATCCCTTTTTAGACATTGCTTCCAGGGCTAACTCAGCCCAAGAATTTAGCGGATCAAGCTCCAAAGCCTTATTATAGCATCTTTTTGCCAGATCAGTTTTATTCTGTTCCTTATAGACCTCTGCTAAGGCAAAGTGGAACCAGGAAACATCAGACTCAAGCTGAATGGTCTTTTTATAGTGAACTACAGTTTTGGCAGGCTCATTTTTTTTCCGATAGATGTCCCCCAAACGGTAATGAGCCCAAATACTAGAAGAATAAAGCTTAACTGCCAGCTCATAGTTAACCTTGGCCTCTTCTAAGTTCCCTTTAACCCGATAAAAATCTCCCAGGCTAAGGAAGAGGGGGGAGTGATCAATCCTTTTATCAGGGGTTTCCCTTTCCTGTCCCCTTTCCAGCTCTATGACCCCATATTTTTCCAGGTAGGGCATGGGTAGAGGAAGGCCTGTATTTACTCCCACTTTTGTGATCCTCATTTCCCTGAGGTCCCAGCCCTTGAGCTGAGCGTACTCTTTAGCTTTTGAGTAAAGCTCACTTATAGATAAAGACTCCCAGGAGCCTATCTTCCTGTTGGGGAGGGATGAAAAGATAGCTATCTTCCCAGTGTCATACTCTACCTCAGCGATTAAATTAATGCTGTGCTTAACAGAAGCCTTTACCTCTACCTGGATGAGAGTCTCAGGCATAAGGGAAAGGTTTACCTTCTTTGTCCAGTAATCGTAGGTGCTCAGAGTGTAGGTAAGTTCAAGATATTCCAGAGAATGACCATTAAGCTCTATGATGCTGTGATGATCAATTTCTTTTTCAGAATCAGACATATAATTATCCAAAAGCCTCTCAGAAGAGGTTAAAAGCTGACCCGAATCCCCTAAAATGACTTTTAACTCATTCAAAAAGAATTTCCTCTTTGAGGGCATATAATAAAATTTCCTCACATTCACAGGAAACTTTGGCCAACCATACCTCCTCTTATCTTGAGTCTTACCTTCTCCCCAGGCCACCAAGGTGTGGGTGAGCATGGAACTGCGCTGGACCCCACCCGGAGGTCCCTGCTCAAGTTGTCTTGGATAAAGAAAATACTGAAGGAGCAGTTCATGTCCTAAATTGATCCAGGGCCCTACCGGGTGTGGGTGAACGATCAGTGCCGTTGGTGGAGTATGATCCTTAACAAACTTTAAGAAATTATAAAAACCCCATTTTGATGCCATCTTTTGGTCATAGGAGGCAGTGAAGTTATTCAGCATAAAATGCAAAAAGGAAAAGTCGTATTTGATCACTTTGACCACGTTGCTGGTTGCTATCCAGAGTATAATTCCTGCGATAATACCGAGAAACCGAATTTTAACGAAAAGCTGGCTGGATGAATGAGAAAATTGCCACCATCTCTTCATATCCAATCCCCCGCATTTCTAGTCTTCTCGTGGAATTGTCGTCCTACCTTCTCGAGTCTTAGCCTCTCCTCATAGAGTTTGATATCCACACTGAACCAGTGAAAAGCCTTAAGAACATTATATATATAACCTGGTTTCCCATCGAGAAAACCGCCCCTGATGACATATGAATACAAGAAATAGATGACCGGCCTACCGGGTAACTTAAAGAAGAGTTCCATTAAAAATCGCCTCCGCTCAATCTGGGAGCCGAATAGAGAAGCTTTTATCTCCCTTTCTTTATTTCTTTTTGTCTTACAAGAGCGAAGGTGGGTCTCCCAGTCAGAAAAAATATTGTGCCGGTGAAAAAAGTGATGAAGGTCTTTAAAATCATGATGAATCATCTTGTTTTTTAGCTTGCCCACTTTACCTTTGATTACAGGATGTTCGTCTATTTCCACATCACAATCAGTCACCTCTGGAATATCTATTTTTTCAAATCGTCCCAGTCTATGTTTGAAAAAAACACATTTCAACAGAAGGACTCCATGTTTCAATAACTTGCCCAAAAAATAAAAATCATACTTGACCAGAAAGCCCGAAAACTCGGTACCATTAGAAACAAGCTGCCTTATCTCCCCTGCAAGCCCAGGTGTAACCTGTTCATCAGCATCCAAAAACAAAACCCACTCGTGTGAAAGAGACAATTTCTCAAGAGCCCAATTTTTCTTCTTTGGCCACTTACCATTCCAGTGAAATGTGACCACGTTGTCTGTGTATTCCTTGGCAATTTCTATCGTATGGTCTGTGCTTTTGCTATCCACAACAAAAATTTCATCCGCCCATTTAACACTCTCCAAGCACTGGCGGATGTTCATCTCTTCGTTTCGGGTTGGGATAATTACAGATATAGGAACTTTCACTTCCGAATGCATTCCAATGCCCTTCTCAATATAATTCCCAAGAAACTTATTGCCAGTAGGCCATACATGGTAAACCGGAAGGTCTTGTCTACTTTCTCCGGCCAAAAGTGCTCCAACCAGGAGGATCTTGTCAGCTGAACATCATCGAACCATACCCTTCCTTGACCCATTCTCTTGGCCAGTTTCACTCGAATTTTTCTCGTTCCCTTTGGGGTATAGACAGGAGTCTGTCTTTTGTGCCATAAAGGGAATGCCATCGTAATACCCCACTCTCTTCTGAGAACCCGGCCGTCTTCATCCAGGCACTCCATGCTAAGGAAGGTATTCTCATAATCTCTCTTTATCTGTCTCACTCGAAAGGTGATGTCTGACCTTACCTGTGCTTCCAGGGTATACCATTTCTTGGACCTGGCAGGAACATCTTGCCAGAGCCAATTCCAACTCTGGATTATCTCCATACACCTATCCCCCCCATAGGGTTCCTCTTCACTCACCTTCCAGAGTCCCCTTGCACCTCCCTTCCAGAAGGCTGGCCTGCCTTGCTCAAGTATCTCAAAACTGCCGTTAGCTAGTAGGCTTGGTGAAACCTGAATCAACTTGATACCATCAAACCAGACCGACCCTTCTCCCTGTCTTTTGGCCAGTTTTATTCTGATCCTCCTGGTACCTCGGGGGGTATAGATCTGCTGCACCTTTCGCTCCCAGAAAGCTGTAGCGTTAACAACGCCATAGTCCCTTCTTATAACCTTTTTCCTCCAATTAAGGTACTCCACAGTGAGGAAGGTATTATCATAGTCTTCTTTTCCTACAATAGTAATGTCTGACTTTATATATGCCCTTAAGATATAGAACTCCTCAGCTTCAGCTTTAATCTCCTGTGAGAGGAAGCTCCAGGCTACGGTAGCCTCGATGGCTCTTTCCCCCTCATAAGGCTCCTTTCCACTTACCTTCCAGCCTCCTTTCTTATCTTCTTTCCAGGAGGCTGGCTTGCCTTCACTTAGAATCTCAAAGCCGCTGTTGACAGTCAGATTATCTAGATCAATCTGGACTCCTTGAGCTGCCTCTCCCAACGTACTAAAGGCAAAGATTAGCAACAGCATCATCTGCTTGACTAAGATAGTAATCCACTCCTTGGCCATCTTTCCCCCTCACTCTTAGATAATCCCTTTGCACAGGTTCATTGGCCTGGTTCAGGTTTGGGCTTATATATACGGATAAATCCTATCTCTTTTATCAATTCTACTTCGCGGAATATCTCATTATAGTTGGCTACAATATGGGGATATTTTCTCCATTCCTCCTCGAATCGATGGTACTTACCGGAGGCAATAAGATACTCCACCCCCTCATCATAGTACCAGTTGAGCCTCTTTTCGCCTAAAGGCAACCGCCTTAAGTTGTAATTCTTTTTATCAAGAGGAACCTCAGCTTCATCGACAATTACTGCTCCTTTGGGGATGTTACTCTCAATCCACTCTTTGGTAAGAGTTCTAGGATCGGTCTTAGTCAGGTTATAACTGAAGCTCCATGTATTTATTACCGGAAAGAACAAAAGAGCCACGATTAAGAGAATGAAGATGAGGTTAACCAAACCTCTTTTCTTTTTAAAAAGCTCTTTTTTTGCCAACCAAGCCCAAAGAGAGGCCATAAAAAAAGCAGAACATAAAGAAAAAAAAGGCAGTATAGGCATAAGAGCTCTGGGAAAACGTACTTTGCTCGAGGAGACCCAAAGAAAATAAGTTATCAGAAAAAGTATAGATAAGAATCTTTTTTCAGTGCTTTTCAAGGCAGCAAGAACCAGGCCAGCCATGGAGAGGATAAAAATTCCCCTACCCAAGCCTTCTCTCGAGAGATACTTAGAGTAGTACCACCAATTTTCCGTACCTTCCTGGCTGAGATGTCCTAACGTACTATATTCATATATTTCCCCAGCTACGTTTCCCAGAAAAGTGGGCATCTCTTTTATGGCGTAGGGCACACCTATGAGAAACCCACATACCAGAGTAATGAGAGAATAAAGAATTCTCTCATATTCTTTCTTTCCCTTCATTAGCCTGAAAATATAGGCGAAGAAAATACATAGAATGACCAGGCCTCCTGTGTATTTGGTAGCAACAGCAAAACCTGCCAGAAGACCAGCTAAGAGGTAAAATTTGATCTCTCCTTTTTCCACAATCCAAAAGCAGACCAAAACTGTTAAAACCACAAAGAAAGTTACCGGCACATCATCAGTAATATAATGGGAGCTGGAAACATGAAGGTAAGAAAAAGCCAGGAAAAGAGCTGCCAGAATACCGGTTTTTCTGTCCAGCAGTTTCTTTCCCAGGGTGTAGGTTAGCGCAACTGTAAGGGTTCCCAGGCAGGCGGTGGTAAATCTACCCCAAAGATAATAACCGGCCCGGTAAGATTCTATGATGGCCGACCCACCTTTAGAAACACCGTAGAAGAAACGGAGCACATAGACAGGCAGCTGCATATACATATAGAGACTGGGCCAACCAAACCAACCGGGATTAAGATTACCACTTTTAAGCATGGAGATAACCCGCTCAGCTATCATGGGCTCATCTGGATGATAGATATAAGGCAGTCCAAAGTCTATCCCATATACTCTGACGAAAAAGCCAGCCGCCAGGATACCCAAAAGCGAAATAAGCCACCACAAAGGTACAATGCCAGCCAGGTAAATCAACTCTCCAAATTTCTTGATCTTAAGAAAGAATAATCTCATCCCTCAAGCCTTTTTCGGCAATCTCACCTCCCTCTGCTCAAGACTCACCAAGCAGTAAAAAGGTCTGCTTCACTTCTCATTTACTCTACTTTTTTCCTTGAATTTAAACAGGCTTTTTCTAAAATCGCCTCGAAATCCTGAGTGATATTGTCCCAGCTATATCTTTTAACAAACCCTTTTGCCCTTAAACCCTGTTCAGCCAGATCACCATTCTTAATTAACCTGACTGTTCTTTTTACAACCCCTCCTGGTTCATCAACATAGATAATCCCATTATTATTACCGAACTCCTTCACTACCCCAGGCAATCTCGTGGCTATCACTGGCTTACCCGCTGCCATGTACTCGTATATCTTTATGGGAACAATATTATGCGTTACTTCATTGTCATGAGCTGGAAACAAGCACAAGTCAGAGGCTGTCAAGAATTCCGGGATTTTCTCGTAAGGCTGCCAACCGGCGAGAATTATTTTATCTTGCAAATTGTATTCTTGTTGAATCTTTTTAAGTTCAGAATAGAGATCGCCTTCTCCGACTATCAATAGTTTAAAGTTAGATTCCTGGTTTTTGATTTTGGCAAGACCTAAAGCAACTTCTTTCAATCCGGAAAAATCGTAAAGCCACCCCATAAAAAAGAGAACAAAATCGTTTTTTGTAATTTTATACTGCTTTCTTACCCTGCTGCCATCAATATACGGATTGAAACACTCAAGATCCACTCCTGCCCTTACCAAATAAGTCCGATCAGAATGGGAACCCATTCCAATAGCATAATCCTTAAGCTTATCGTTTATTACGATAACTCTATGTGAATTTTTGAGAGTCTTTTTCTCCAGTATTTTTGCCACCCACCGAAAATATCTAACAGGAATAACGCTATGCAGAACATCTATCAGATAATATATGAAAGGGATACCATTTTTCTTGGCCAGCTTCATAGCCATGTAAGTATTAAGAATGCCAAACCCCACAATTACCACAGGCCTGAACTCTTTGACTTGTCGAGCAATTTCTTTTTTGTGTGAGAAAATCAGCGAAAGATAATCCAGTCCCGGAATCTTTACCATAGCTGGACGAAGAAGAGTAATATTAGCTTCCTTATGAACCCTTGAGACCCTCTCCAGAACTCGCCTTTTCGAATATAAGTTCTTCTCAGCCTCTTTTCTCCACAAGAGCTCATAGTCAATAACCCGAATTTGGTGTCCTCTTAGTGAGAGCCTCTCCATTAAATGGTGCTGTTGATGTGGACCTCTTTTAATCCAATCTGTTTCCTGAACCACCAAAATCTTCATTTTATGTCCCGATAGCCTCTAGAATTTTGCACTTACTTTTATTTTATCCCAATGCTCTGAAATCCAGTCGATGGTTTTTTGGATACCGTCTTTAATCTCCGTTTTCGGACTGTATCCCAGAATTTTTCTAGCTTTCTCTATGGATGCTTTTCTTCTGATGATTTTATCCCAGCTTCTTCTTTTGACAAATACCACTCCTTTGTCATTTCCGGTAAGCTCATTAATCATATTGGCTAAGTCTATGATCTTAGTTTCTGTCTGCGAGGCTAAGTTGAGGGCCTTCCCTACAGCCTCGGGCAGCGCACCCAGTCGCAGGACCCCATCAACCACATCTTCGACAAAGGTAAAGTCTCTGGTTTCTTTACCGGATCCGGTTATAGGTAAGGCCTGCCCCAGCTTCGCCCGGTAGATAAAATTGGGGATGACGTTTCTATACCTTCCGGGAATTTCCCCGGGACCATAAACATTGAAGAAACGGCCTATAACTACGGGCAGGCCAAAATAACTATAAAAGAAATTGCAGTAGAGCTCCCCCAAGAGTTTAGTGATTTGATAGGGAGTATCGAGTTTTAAAGATACAAAATCTTCTCTTAAAGGAAGAGGAGCCACACTTCCATAAACAGAACATCCAGATGAGGCAAAAACGAACTTTGAAGACTTAGTCAGGCGGGAATACTGCAATACCTTTAAAGTACCCAGGCCGTTGACCATAAGATCGGTTTCTGGATGATCAACCGAGTTCTGATTCGCAAAGTGAGCCGCTAGATGAAATACATAATCACATTCATCCGAAAAAGCTCTTTTAAGGGACTCTTCATCAAGGATACTTCCCTGAATGAAATTCACCCGGGGATCCTCAGGTACATTCCATCTTTCCGCAGAGGAAAGATCATCCAATATAGATACCTTCTGGGCACCGACTTTCAATAAAGCAGAGGCTAAATTACTCCCAATACACCCGGCGCCACCGGTAATCAATATTCTTTTACCCGCATATTCTCTTAGATATTTTTCCATAATTTACCCCCCTGGGCCATAGAGAGCCTTCATCCATTCAATAGTTTTCGGTACTCCCTCTTCTAGGGGAATTCTAGGATCGTGTCCTAAATCCTTGGCCGCTTTGGAAGAATCAATTCTTTTAACTCTGGTAGTGAAAGGCTCAGCTTTTTTATATTCCACCCTGGAATCATCCTTATCCAGATAATCCAGGATAAGGTCTGAGATGTGCTTTATCTCACATTCCCACTCTTTTCTTCCGGCGATATTGTAAACTTCTCCCGAAATGAAATTATCAATTATGTTAGCTAAGGTTCGAGAGGTATCTTCTACATAATCAAAAATACGCCTATGATTGAGATAGACTGCGTAGGGCATATTCATTAAAGCTTTGTAGATAAAGTTTGGAATCACACCGCGGTAAGGAGTATAATGTTCATAAGGTCCATAGGCATTAACCAGTCGAACTCTTACTGTTTCTGTCCCATACATAGCCGAGGAGTTTAATACCTGCATCTCATTAACCCATTTGGTCATAGCGTAGTCATTCATCTGTTTTATGGGGATGCTATCCATTACATCTTCTTTCATTACCCCGTCGTAATCTCCGTAAACCTCGGCACTGCTAAACAGTATCATTCTAAACTTTTTCCTTTCCTGAATCCTGATGAGGTTCTTAGTACCAATCACATTGGTGAGCCACAGGTTCTCATAGTAATCTTCTCCATTCCAGCGCCCATACTCTGCCGCAGCATGATATACATAATCATAGTCCTCTCTTTCAAATATTTTTTCAACTTGCCGATATTCACCGAGGTCACACCTTATATATTTATCTTCAGATGAATGCATCAAATCACAAATCCAAACTTCATGACCCCTTTTTCGCAGGTCCGGAACGAGATTTGATCCAATAAATCCTTTGCCGCCGGTGACCAGCACCTTTTTTCCTGCCATATCTCATCCTCCAAATCTTAAGTTTCTATTTTAGTAGCTCATTAAAATACTCCTTTAATATTTTAACGATCCTTCTCCCAGACGTTCCATCTCCAAATGGGTTCTCCCAGCCAAGTTTTTTGTTTATCATTAGCCTTGCACTCTCGAGTATCTTCATGGTGTCTGTTCCAGCCAATACATTTGAACCGACATCCAACGTCTCTGGACGTTCAGTGCTATCTCTTAAGGTCACACAGGGAACTCCTAAAATACAGGTTTCCTCCTGAACACCGCCAGAATCGGTCAATACTAGTTTGGCTCCGGCCTCGAGCCTTAGGAATGAGAGAAAGTCGATGGGACCAATTAATCTTACTGCCCTTGGCTCTATCTTGAACTCTTTCATTTTTTTCTTCGACCGAGGATGAAGGGGACAGATTAATGGCAGATGAAATTCTTTCGTAATCCTTTCTAAGCTCTGTAAAATCCTGGTAAATCTCTCCATATTATCAACATTTTCCTGTCTGTGAATGGTAACCAAAATGTAATCCCTATATCTTAAATCTAATTGGTCAATTAAATCGGTATCTTTTAATAACTCAGAGTAAAGATGAACAGCATCTACTATGGTGTTCCCAGTAATAAAAATCATCTCTTGAGGTATTCCTTCTTTCACCAGATTTTGCTTTGCTTCTGGGGTAGGAGCAAATAAAAAATCGGAGCAATGATCAGTTAAGGTTCTATTTATCTCCTCCGGCATTATTTTATCAAAACTTCTCAGCCCAGCCTCAACGTGACCAACTTTTATACCTAACTTAGATGCTGCTAAAGCACCAGCTAAGACTGTATTAGTGTCCCCTTCCACCAGAACTATATCGGGTTTTTCTTCCTCCAATATCGACTCCAATCCCATAAGCATCTTACCAGTTTGCCTAGCATGAGAGCCAGATCCGATTCCTAAGTTATATTTTGCCTGTGGCAGTCCCAATTGTCGAAAGAAGGTCTTGTCCATGTCATAAGAGTAGTGCTGGCCTGTATGCAAAATAAAGTAATCTAGCTTTAGTTTTTCGCATTCTTTTATAATAGAGGACATTTTGATGATTTCAGGGCGAGTCCCCAAGACAATAGATATCTTCATTTTTCCATAATCGTCAAAACTCCTGGAAGAGAGCTCTCTTAAAATTCATGGCCAGCTGCCGGATAAAGAGAAAGTCGTCTCAGACGAGACTTGAATTCGAATTTTGACACCGATTAACTATTGTGGCATATTTTCCAATACGGACCGAATAAAATGCCTCATCGGCTTGCAAGACATAGCGGCATTATGTTTAGCGCCACCATAGTGGCAAACCTACTTGGCTATCTGTTTCATCTATATATGGGTCGATCCCTGGGACCAGCAGGATACGGAATATTAGGTTCGTTGCTGGCGGCATTTTATGTCCTTTTCATTCCTTTAGGGGCCATCTCCACCGTAGTTACAAAATTCACCTCTGAATTCAAAGCAAGAGAGGAATACGGAAAAGTAGCTTCCCTCCTTTTTTTCGGTATGAGAAAACTATTCCGCTACACCATTCTCATATTTATTGGATTATCCCTGAGTAGTTGGCTGATAGCCAATTTCTTAAGAATTCCTTCTCCTTTCCCGGTCATTCTTATGGGTCTTGTTTTAGCATTCGCAGCAGTTTTGTCAATTCCCCGTGGAGTTCTACGAGGATTACAGAAGTTCGGTCAATTGGGCCTGAACATAAGTCTAGAGACACTTATCCGTCTCCTCCTCGGTGTTCTACTAGTCTCCGTGGGTCTGGGTGTAAATGGGGCTATCCTTGCTTATGGCCTGGGCTATCTTGCCGCCATTCTTTTAACACTCACACCTTTGGGGTTTTTGTTTCACCTACGGAATGAGACAATAGATGTTTCCAGAATCTACAAATTTTCCCTGCCTGCCTTAACCATGTCCGTCTGCCTCGCTGTCATGACAAATGTCGATCTCATCTTTGTCAAGCACTTCTTTACCTCAGAAGAGGCAGGAGTTTATACTGTGATCTCGGTTTTAGGAAAAGTTATGTTCTTCGTCTCCTCCGCCTTCACTATCCCCATGTTTCCCCTGGTATCCGAGCTTCACACCAGAGGAGAAAATACCCTACCAATTTTGAAGAAGAGCTCAATTTACGTTATCTTGTTTTCTGGCATTGTCCTGGCAGCCTACTGGCTATCCCCTTCTTTTATCATCAACACCTTATATGGCTCTGCATATTCAGCAGCAGCTCCCTTATTGGGAACCTTTGGGATAGCCATGGGCTTTATTGCTCTAGTTATGGTATATACGGCGTATCTTCTGGCTCTCAAAGATATGCGATTTATCAAGGTCCTTCTCGGATGTACTTTTCTCGAGATTGTTTTGCTGGGGCTGTTTCATCAAACTTTGCTTCAAGTGGTTCACGTATTAATTTTCACCAGTGGTCTTACCTTATCGTTACTCTTCCTCTCCAGGCTAAAGATGAAAGAAAACAGGCACTTCGCTATCTATCTTGATAAGGAACGCTCATAGACCTCTTTGTACTTTCTCGCTATCTTGTTTATCTCACATTGCTCCAAAACAAACCGCTTCCCTCGCTCGGCAATCTGTTTTCGTAGGTTCTCATCTTCTATAAGCTGTATGATAGCTTCTGCCATAGCTTCAAAATCGGACTTTGGCACCATCATCACTCCTCCAACCTGTGCTAGATCCAAAGCAAAACCTACATCTGTTGAAACAACGGGAAGGTCTGCAAGCAAATATTCGGCGATGACGCTGCTGAAAGTTTCAGAAAGGGAAGGGACGACTCCAATTCTGCAACGGTGCAGAAGCGCTGGTACTTGCTCTACTCGTATTCTCCCGACAAATAATATGTGATCGGCGATGCCCAGGTCGGCAGCCAGCAAACGCATGCGCCCAAGTACGGAGCCTTCTCCAGCGAGAACAAAAATGCACTCTGGGAACCGCTTCACCACCAATCTAGCTGCACGGAGTAGGCATTCGTGTCCTTTTAGCGGACGAAAGCGTGCCGGATAGACCACAGGGAATCGCCCCTCTAATGATTGGTAAAAAGGCAGTATGGTACTTTTATATTGATGATAAAGAGCGTGAAATTTCCTGTAATCTATGTAAAAAGGAATCATAAGAGCATTACGGCGCTTAAGCCCTGCGGATCTCATTTTCTTGAATTCTAAGGTAGAAAGCAAACACACAGTGCAATTGGTGCAGTTGTATATCTGACTGCATATGGCACGAGTCAGCCACTCCCCAAGCTCACCATTTCTTATCCAAGTTAGTGTGATAACAATGGGTATAGAGGAACGATGGCGAGAAACTAATTGAACCATTAGACTACGCCAAGCTGCTCTAAATCCAAATACGTGTATTATGTCTATGGACCATTTTTGAAAAATCCGGGCAAGATCTCGCGCGCTTTTGAAAGACGCCTTTACCCCCACGTTCTGCAGGCTCTGAAGATCAATCACCTCTAATCCAGTAGAATGCAGTCTCTTACGAACTCCTGGATCCTCTTCGCCTGGCCCTGATAAGATGATAGGCTCAACACCTAATCTGCTCATCGCCTCCGGAAGCAGACTAGCATAATACTGAATTCCTCTACTGGGTATAGATGAACATATATAAAGAACTCTCATCACATTAACTCCTCTACAACCCCAGCAATTCTTGTGTAACTGGATAGAATATCGCTTGCAAGGACAGTTGAATTAAATCCCCTTCCTTCGCATTCTAAGACCTCAACTCCTTTACCTCATCCCCTTTAGCCATACAATCAAAGAAGTTTATGAAAAGGGGCTTGTGACCTTTTCCTTACCTCGCCTTCTCTAGAAGCCTCGCTTTTTAGATAACCAGGCTCGGCGGTTATCAAGGCGATGAAATACCAGATAATCGGTAAAAACATGATGAATAAACGCCTGACAGACCCCCCAGTCCCGGAGCTGTTCCAGCCCGGTGCAGTTAGTGAATATATGTAGGTTGCTACTACGAATAGAATTAGGTTTAAAGCAATCATCAGAAATAAAAAACGATGTTTTCGTAGCCTGTCAACATAGAGCAAGCTAGCTAAAATGAGCATAGCAAAAGCCACTTGGAAGTAACCCACCCACTCCCATAAAAACAGCATGACCTCTTTCCATCGCATAAAATCAAGCAAGTTGCCAGACATGTCCATACTAGTAGAAATCCTGGATGTTATACCAGGGGAAATACCAAGGTGCAAGACGTGTTGAAAATAGATCTTCCATAGGGGTTGAATGGCAAAATAGAGAAGAGCAAACAAAAAAGGAGCGAAATAACGCTTTCGAGAAAGACTGAAGACCACTAAAACGGCCAAATATCCTGAGAAAAATATCTCTGATTCATATCTCACCCAGGAACTCAATCCCAAAAAAATCCCTGCTAGAACTAAAAAGCCCCTTTTCTCTTGAGTCATCCAGCGGTAAAGGTATAAACTCGCCACACTAAAATAAAAAGTAAAGGGAAAATTGGTATAAGCACAGGTTGCATGAGAAAATAGGTGAGGAACGGTTACTAAAATCAAGGTAAATATCAGGCAGTGGTAGCGAGGGCTATAATCCTTTAAGGAATAATAAAAGATGGTAGCTAAAGAAATAAGAAGTAAGGGATAGAAAATCTTAGGATTAGCCCAACCCCAAAGATATAACCAGGTATGCACCAGAGAAGTCATAGGAGGATAGGAGAAAACCGCTCCTGGGTACTCTATGTTCAGGGAAGCTGCCTGGGGAAAGAACAGAGTCCGGGCAAGAAGCCTCGCCCTAAAATCATAGACTGTTAAGGCATCAGACCAGTAAACAGGCCAGTAAACGCCAATCACTATATTAGAAAAGATAAAGAAGCATAAGAGTGAAACTATAATTTTTTCAAAGATTGAAAGAGAGCCAACAGCTTCCTTTATCCTTCGGAAAAGCTGGATTTTCCTTAGTGAAAAGCCAGCAGTCCAGTTTTTTTTTATGAGATACCCAAGGAGAACAAAGAATATTCCGCCCACAAGAATAAGAGTATTTAGCAAGGAAAACTTAATTCCAACTACGTTCAGGAAAAACATAGCCAGGGTTAAAAAGGCAAAACCCAAACCATAACTCAAAGCAAGACATTCCCAGAATTTGATCTGGGGGCTGATTAGGAGAGTTATAACAAAGCCGAGTACAGTGGGAACTACTAGTCCTACCAGAAACATTTTACTTTGCCGTAGCTCTTGAAATTTCACTCCTTAATATTGGTGAGCACCGTATTAGATTCTGGGGCCCCTGGTCAATATATTTGCTTCGCTTGGATAATTAGCCGCATCCCAAGGAAACCTTTCTCCATTTTGCCATCTTTTCCATCGTTCAAGATCTTCTTCAACCATTATTTTCACCAACTTTTGAAACTTTACCTTTGGCTCCCAGCCCAGTCTCTCCTTTGCTTTTGAGTAATCTCCCTGGAGTAAACTCACATCCAAAGGCCTAAAGAATCTTTTATCCTCTTTAACATATCTTCGCCAGTCTAAGTCTAAGATATTGAATGCTTCCTGGAGAAATTCTCCTACCGAGTGGGTCTCATTGGTGGCAATTACATAATCATCGGATCTTTCTTGCTGCAACATCAACCACATTGATGCTATATATTCAGGAGCATAACCCCAATCTCTCTTAGTCTCCAGATTCCCCAATTTTAATTCCTTCTCTAAGCCTAAGAAAATCTTTGCCGCGGTATTAGAGATTTTTCTGGTTACAAATTCTAAACCTCTTAGGGGTGACTCGTGGTTAAAAAGAATCCCATTACAGGCAAACATCCCATAGCCCTCCCTATATATCCGGGTTATTGAGTAGCCGTACAATTTAGCTGCCGCATAAGGAGAGGACGGCTGGAAAGGAGTACTTTCATTCTGAGGGGTATGGGCGTTATCTCCGTATAACTCACTGGTGGAAGCCTGATAAAACTTGATTTCTGGATTAACTTGTCTTATTGCCTCTAAGACCCGAGTAACTCCTAAGCCGGTAATCTCACCACTTCCTAAAGGTTGCTCAAAAGAGGCCCCCACAAAACTTTGCGCCGCCAAGTGATATATCTCTTCAGGCTGAGTCATCCTGATTGCCTCAACAATGGAAGACATATCTGCTAAATCAGCCGGGATTAGGTTAATTTTCTCAAAAATGCCAAGGTATTGCAATCTCCAAAAATTCGGAGTACTTAGCCTGCGGTATGTTCCATAAACCTTATAACCTTTACCCAACAAAAACTTTGCTAGATATGAGCCATCTTGACCAGTGGTTCCTGTTATCAACGCTCTTTTCAACTTTTCCTCCCTGGGTTTTTAAGTTTGCTTTTTATCTAGTTCCTCAAGGGCTACACGAGCCCAACCATTTAATGGATCCAGGTTCAGAACTTTCTCAAAATTCTTTCTGGCTAAATCAGTCTCATTTCGCTCTTTATAGACCTCCCCCAGAGCTAAATAGAACCAAGCAATATCAGGCTCAAGCCTGATCGCTTCTCTATACTGAGCGATTGCTTCAGGCTGGTTGCCCTCCTGCCTATAGATGTCTCCCAAACAATAATAAACCCAGCCATTCCACGGCTCAAGGAGAGCTGCCAGTTTGTAGTTCGCTATAGCTTCCCTTATCTGATTCCTCGTCCTATAAAAATTTCCCTTTCTCAGAAAAGTTGAAGCATTGTCAATCTCACCGGCTAACTCCCCATTTTCCACTTTCTCTCCTTTTTCAAGTTCTATGATACCCCACTTTTCAAGATATGGCATCTCCAGAGGAAGACCGGTATTCACCCCAATTCTGCTAATCCACATTTTCTTGGTGTCCCAACCCCTTGCAAGACCGTATTTTTTGGCTCTTTGACAAAGATCATCAATCAATAGAAACTCCCAAGAGCCTATTTCTCTGTTAGGCCCGGATCCAAAAATGCTCCGCTTACCATTATGGTATGTAACCTCTGCTATGAAATTAACACTGTGTTTAATATTTGCTTTCACCTGTGCTTTAATCACTGTCTCACTAGTAAGCGGCGTATGGATATTTTTGGTCCAATAATCGTATTGGTTGAAACTATAGGTGAGTTCAATATACTCTATGTAGTGATTATTAACTTTCACCAGATGATGATCATTGACTTCCCTTTGGGAGTCAAATACGTAGTTTTTTAAAAGCTCCTTCGAATGGGCCGACTTTTGGTCTGACCCTTTGGTGGCAACATCAAGCCCATTTATCAAAAATTGCCTTTTGGATGGCAGATGGTAAAATTTCCTCACGTTAACCGGAAATTTTGGCCATCCATATAGTCTTTGATCTTTAGCCCTACCCTCTCCCCAAGCGACCAACACATGGGTAATGGTTTTATCACGGTTGGTTGTATCCCGAGATCCCCCCCGCAGTCCCCTTGGGTAAAGAAAGTACTGAAGAAGCGATGAGTTTCCCACATTTAGCCAAAATACTTCCGGAGATGGATGCATTATGACCGCCTCCGGTGGAGTATGGTCTTTTACAAGTTTTAAAAGATTGTAGTAGCCCCATTTTGCCGCCATTTTCTGATCATAAGAAGCGAAAGGATATTTCAGGATAGGTTGCCACAATGAAATCACCCCTCTACCTATTCGGGCGATATTACCAGTGGCAACCCAGAGAATAACCCCTACCACCATTACCAGAAACCGAACTTTCACAAAGAGGCGCTTGGTTGAATTTGAAAATCGCACACTACCTTCTCCCTTATACTACTTATCTCCTTTTTCACTGACCACTTTCACCAGAGAGTGGAAAAATCGTCAAGGTCTATTCAAGCACCTTGTCAATAGTGTAACCCTGATTATCCTTGGATCTCGTACTGACTATTATCTCGCCGATCAACCCGGTAGATATGATCTGAAAGCCAATTAACATTAACAACATCCCCAAGATGAGCAAAGGTCTAGATCCAATTCCCTGCTTAAGTATTATCCAGAGCATGGCTAAATAAATATTAATAACAAATCCCGCCGAAAATACCAACAACCCAATCACCCCGAATAGATGAAACGGTCTTTCCACATATCTGATTAGAAAGATAACGGTGAATAAATCCGTCAGCCCTCTCAAAAGTCTTTCAGCACCATATTTAGACTTACCGTGCCTCCGTGGATGATGTCTTACCTTAATCTCACCAATCTTGTAACCTCTCCAGCGAGCAAGAACGGGAATATATCTGTGCAGTTCACCGTAAATATCAATATCTTCGACAGTTTCCTTCCGGTAAGCTTTAAATCCACAATTAAAGTCGTGAATACCGGCTCCGGTTAATAGAGAAGTTAAACGGTTAAATAGTCTGGAAGGCAGAGTTTTTGAAATGGGGTCGGCTCTTTTAAACCTCCAGCCCGTAACTAAATCATATCCCTCATCAAGCTTGTGAAGAAAATTGGGAATCTCCCCTGGATCATCTTGAAGGTCAGCATCCATGGTTATGATTACCTTACCCCTAGCATATTTAAACCCGGCAGAAAGTGCGGCCGCTTTGCCAAAGTTTTTCTTAAAGCGAATACCCTTTACTGTTTTCTCCTTATTATAAAACTCCTCTATGATAGCGAATGAATTATCCTGGCTACCATCATCGACAAAGATCACCTCATAGGTCTTACCCAGACTGTTCATCATAGATTTTAACCGGGTGTATAACTCGGGAAGACTTATTCCCTCATCGCAAACGGGAATAACTACTGAAATTTCTTTATCCACTCTGTTTCCCCCATATCTATCTATTTAATCACAGCGATCTTTCCTATCTTCTTCTCCCCCACACTATTGGTAACCAAATAGATATAAATACCCTTAGCCACAGTCTCTCCCTGGTTATTCTCCACATTCCAGGGCCAACTTATCTGCCAACTCACATCCTCCCTGAAGACCTCTTCACCAGAGAGATTGAAGATGCGAATAGTTGCATCAGGCGTTAACCTATCAAAGATAATTTGGGTATGCCCCTTTGCTGGACTAAATGGATTAGGGTAGACTATCAAACTTAACAAATTTGCAGAGAGGACTCTGTCAGGCCCGCTTGTCTCGATTGTTGGCGCACCACCCGCTTTTGCATTGCTCTGATCTTTAGCCTCAAAGTAATAACTGTAGTCCATGCCCGTAGCTAAGTCAGTCTTGGTATAAGTATAAAGCTTCCCATCAGTATAGGTAGTATCCCCGGTATCTACCTCATCCATAGCGAGGGGACTATCCGAGATCTCCGATCCTTCCTTCAAAATATGAACCTTGGGATAATCATTTTTGGGAGCATCGTTGTCCAGATCAGTGTACATTACCCGATAGATAAATTGTGTAGAAGTATTCCCCCTATCTGGATTCAATCCATCCGAGACATAATTGGGTTCCCCGGTCCAGGAGAGGATTGGAGGCGTGTTAAGGGATAAATTTAGCCGCCCCGAACCGTAGATGCTATCCTTACCTGGATTACCCATGTCGACGGCGCACCTCTCCAAAATTACCTCTATTTGATCTGAGGCAACCCCTGGATACCTGGACAGTAACAAAGAAGCGGCACCGGTCACATGAGGCGTGGCACCGGATGTCCCCCCTTGCCGGCCAGAAGTAAAAGTAGCAACGTTGGTAGGGCCGCTTATGTCAGGCTTAGTCCTTCCGTCGGTGGTAGGGCCCTGGGAACTATAATCCTCCTGGGGGCCAGTCTGCCAATTGGCCTGATCAATGGCAGCTACAGCTACGACTCCTGCGGCATCAGCAGGTGCCGAAAGACTATGGGCCGGTGTTTGATATTGTAAAGAGTGAGAAAAGCTAAAGATCTTCAACTCTTTATCCTCGGTAGCATTATATCTGTAAATAGCTATATAGTAAGTGTTGGGTGAAGCATTCTGGAGGACGATGCTTTCCGCAGGGGGTTGAGTGCCGGTCTGTCTATTGGTTGAATCAGCTATAGGCACAAGATCCGAACGCAACAAAACAAATAAATAAAGATCGTAATCCTGGCTAGTGGTAGGCCAATCATTCCAGGTAAGGTATATGTAAATGTCCTCTCCGCTAGATGTCTGGATAATGTTTGTCTGGTCTCCCGGACTAAAATCATGCCAATTATCATTATCACCATCGGTGAACAATCCCTGATAATGTTTCTCTGCCCAGTTGCCGGCAGCATTAACCCAGAGAATACCTCTGGATCGGGCATCATCAGCAATACTACAGACCAACCCGGTTCCATCGGTAAAGTTTGTATTAAACCAGCCCCAGGAATGATTAATAATATCCACACCTTCAGAAACACAGTAATCTTTAGCATTTTCAAGATCAACCTCATCGGCTATCTTAATAAGGTAGAGCTGGGCTTCAGGGGCAACATCATGTACGATCTCAGCCATATCGGTCCCATGGGTGGTCCCATTGCTCAGTCCTCCCCCTGTAAAATCCTTGCCTATAATGGTATAGGGTATATCCCCGTTGGCTTGGGCGGCTGTTAATCTCTCAAATCCAAGATCAATAATAGCCACTTTAGTATTTTGACCCTGATAGCTAGAGTTTTGATATGCTAAAGCGTTGATTAGTTCAACTCCTTCACTTCTCACTTCGGCAGGAAGAGGAGTAAGAGGTAATCTTATGTATGAGATGCCAGCAACTTTGTCGGCAATCTTATCGAGGTTAGACACAGGAACACTCGCCCTCAACAAATGAGGAGAGACAGCCTCAACTTTAGCTCCCCACGAGCGCAAACCTGCCTGATCAATAAATGAAGAGTCTTCATTTTCCGGCGGTACCAAGACAACAGTGATTTCATCATCATGAAAGGGAATCTGTCTCTTACGGGAAAAAGTCTCCGCCACTGCCCTACCCTCAATGTATTTCTCTCTCAGCATTCCCAGTACACTCTCCATCTTAGGGTGATACTCTTTTCCTGCCAGTCTCTTTGGTAAATTCATGGCTAAGGCCGAGTGATTAGACCAGTCTGTTAACCCAAAAATAGCCATAAGTGCTATCACCAAAGCAATCCTCGATGAAAAATTTCTCATTGACTCCTGCTGAGACGGTAGAGTATTATTTTTCTTCCTCGGTATTGGATCACGTGTACTACTTCCAATCCCTGATGATCTTTGCCTGGGTCAAGTAGAAAGGTAAGGCGAGGCCGCAGCCGGGGGATTATGTATTCATCGATCACCAGATAATCAATTCTTTTTGACCTTGCATATTTAATCAATTCTGCGTATTCACCGTAATATAGTGGATTCCATTTGGATCCAGCATAAAAGGGCACCCCCGCCTTTCTCGACATTACCAGGCTATTTGAAATATTCTCTATATTCTCCTTCATCCATTGACCCATAATTTTATATTCGTAAGGTACTATACTTTTTTTCTTTAAAATCAGATGGGCTGAAGGGATACTCATCCCCAAGATGAGTATCCCTGGAATTATGAATCCCCAAAGAGGAGAGGTAATCCTGTTTGAATTCGAAAACTTCCGTCCTAACCAGCTTTCAATTTCAACTGTTACTTTTGCCAGGCCCAGAATCAGAATAGGTAGATAAGGGAAAAAATATCTAGGCTCAATATGAAAAAGAAGAAAGGCTGAGGCAGAAAGCAAAATAACCATTAGATAAAACTCCTTGCCAGTGAATCTCCTATCCCAAACACTCTTGAATAACCCGACCAGTATAACCGATAACATGAATAGCAGCGAAGTTTTTACTATGGAGGAAGAAACTCTTAATCGTTCAGCGTTTTCGACTATTTTGGGGTATATGCTGAAAAAATTTTTTATAACGACACGGAATAGTCTTTCCGGATGAGCAATGGCGAATCTAATCACCCCTCCCCCGGACTGAGAAAATCTGGAGCTCTTGTACTTTACCCAGGATGGTTCTTCAGAGAATATGAAGCTATCTTTCTCTAGATTACCACCTGATAGGTGCGCCTCAGAGAATTGAATATAAGCGGTATTACCACTAATAAGCCATTTTCCAGTATGTCGGTGTAAGAAAACCCAATAAGGCAACGAAACTATAACGAAGCTTGCTAATAGAAGAACGATCTTCGCTAAAATCCGTTTTTTAGTGGGCCTGGAGACAAAAAACTTTGAGAACAAGAGGAAAACTATAAAGATAGGTATAAATATAATACCCATAGAATGAGTAAGGTAAGCCAGCCCAATCATTATACCCGTTAAAGAAGCCCAGAAAATATTGGTACTGCGCAATGTTTGCCAGTTAAGGGCAACAGAACTTATCAATAATAATGTATACAAAGGCTCACAGCGAATTTCTGTTGACCCGTACACCAGAGGTGGAAAAACTATGGTAAAACCAGCGCATACTAATGCCACTTTCCTCCCGTACATTTGTTTTGCCAGGTAGTAGATAGGAATGACCAGAAGAGCGGTAGCAATGATTGAAACCATTTGGCCAGAATATTCTAAATTGCTAGTGAAGAACCAGAAGAGCCCGATGAGAATAGGATAAAAGGGCGGATGAATTAACTCCGGGCCTCCCCGTAAGGAAAGACCCTTTCCCGAAAAAAGATTCTTGCCCACCAGAGCATAGCCAACACCATCTCCACCTCCGTCTGAGCCAACAAAATGGAAAAAGTGCAACGAGGTAAGCCCAATAAGAAATGAAATCACCACTAAGCAAACCAGAACCAGTAACTCCTGATTATTAAGAAATCTAATCAATTTCCCATTCATAGTTTATAATAAAGAAATCCTTTGATTTAAGGGCTCTATCTCTGGCTTTTTCAAGATAATATCTGTTAATCCCGCAATTGATCCAGCGACCCAGGATAGTTTGGTAAGAAATTCAAAAGGAATAATAAGAATATGTCTCAGGTCATTTTTCATAGCCCAATAAGCAACTCTCAGATGACTTGCCAGGGACAAAGTAAAAAGAATTATGAAAGGAAGAGGCGTCCAAAGGATTAAAGGCAAGGCTAATAACATCAAACCATGAATGAGGAGTTTGAAATATTCAGTCAGATTTCCGTGTTGGCTGGTAAGACGCCCAGAAGTTCTCACTAATCGAACCATCCATCTTGCTGTGGCCGTCTGTCTTTTTAAGTGTTTCCAGAGTGACTCCGGGAAGTAATGTAGAAATCTGGCCTTCTTGACCAAGTATATTCTATAACCCTCATCCAATATTCGATAAGCCAGCTCATCGTCTTCCATAAATTTGAGTGACTCGTTAAATTTTCCTACCTTTTGGAAAAACTGCTTCTTAATAGCGACACAACCAGTCCAGATAAAGTCCAAGTATTTCAATTTTCGAAAAACATCTCTAGCTTTTATAAAGAGAAGACGAGCAATTAGACTGTCGGGGTTAGCTATGTCAATATAACCTTGAGTCATTCCGATTTTTGAATTCTCCAACGGTTTCACCATATTGCTGATGAGATCTGGTTCAACAATACAGTCACCGTCCAAAAAGATAATAATATCCCCTTTGCTCACATCTACTCCCATATTTCTGGCAGCGGCAAGTCCCGGTTTTGATTGGCTCACTAATTTCACAGGATAATTCTTAATTCGCTCTATTGTACCATTCGTCGAGCCACCATCAACCACAATAACTTCGTAATCAGAAAACTTCTGATTTAAAATGCTGCTAAGGCAAGAGTCTATCGTCCTCACAGCATCATAAGCAGGGATCACCACTGAAACCTTCATCTTTCATACATGTCCTTTCTTGCAGTCCTTGGTCTCCACATTTCCTCGCTACCACTTCTCCCCTATTTTTCTTTTTTTGATTTGCCCCGTCTCATGCGACTATGACTCCACAACTTTCTGAAAAATAGCTTCCTCTGCAAATTTCGTCTAAAAGCATGCACTTTTTCCTTTAACCTCAATTCCCACGCTGTCTCTGAGAGTTCAACAGCTGATCTAAGAAGAAAAAACAGGCTGAAAGAGGAAGACTTACCATACTCTCTTGCATAGTGATGCACTGGAATCTGTTTAACCTTATATCCTTGTTGAAGAGCTCTAAAAAAAAGCTCAGCACAAATAAAAGCTCCATTATTTATATATTGACCCGAGGTCTGTACTACCTTCTTTTTTATAAGTTTGAAGGCACAGTCAACATCTCTCAGTCTAACTCCCAGTGATATGAGTATAATAAAGTTGTATAACTTTGAAAATACTCTCCGGCTCAAAGTATCTGCCCTTTTTGCTCGATATCCTGAGACGATGTCGTAATCACCGATGAAAGGTAGAAGTCTCGTTAACTCTGCAGGATCAAACTGATGATCCCCATCGGTATAAAAAATTAGTCCATATTTAGAAGTGGCAAAACCTGTTTTGAGCGCAGCTCCATAACCAATATTATATAAATGATGAACGACCTTCACTTTAGGATACCTTTGGGCCATCTCATCAGCGACTTTTCCCGTTCCATCAAAACTGCCATCGTCAACTATGATAATTTCGTAGTCTTTAGCCACAGACTCTAACACTTTAATTGCATCTACTACCATTTTCTCCACTGTCCCTTCGTCATTGAAGGCAGGGAAGAAGAATGAAATATTTTTATCTATTTTTCTTTTCTCCAACATCTCGAAGATCCTCTCAAGAAAAGAGCGAAGAGGAAAAGATTTATTTTACCTTTTAAAATGGTCGATAACCTTTTTAACTGCCGCAATCACATCATCCACATCTTTTTCGGTCAGTTTAGGCGACATAGGTAGAGAAACAGTTCTATCAGAAATATATTCAGCATTGGGAAAGTCTCCTTGTCTAAATCCAAAGGTATTTTTGTAATAAGGATGTAGGTGAAGGGCAGTAAAATGAACGCCAGTTCCAATATTCTCTGCTTTCAGGGCGATAATGAATCTATTTCGGCTTATATTTAGTCTCTCTAAACTTAATAAAATTGTGTAAAGGTGCCTGGCATGTCGGATATTATCCTCCTCAATGGGGATGCTGATCTCCGGGATTCGGGAAAAAGCCTCATTATACCTTCTCCAGTGTCTTTCTCTTATCTTCAGGTTATCTTCCAACCTCTTCAGTTGATGTAGTCCCAGCGAAGCCTGAATATCGGTCATATTAAATTTGTATCCAGGGCAGATAGTCTCGTATGGTTGAAATCCCTCACTGGAATATCTTTTCCAGGCACTAGTACTTATCCCATGCAGACTCTTTACCCGCATCTCCTCAGCCCACTCGGTATTATCGGTGGTAGCCATTCCTCCTTCCCCGGTAACCAGGTTCTTAGTTACATAAAAACTGAAGACAGTAACATCCCCAATGATACCGACCTTCTGAGACCTGTATTTAGTTTCTATAGCATGAGCTGCGTCCTCTATAACATATAGGTGTTTTCTTTCAGCGATCTCCATTATTTTGTCCATCTTACAGGGACGACCGGCAAGATGAACCGGAACAATTACCTTTGTTTTTGGGGTGATTTTACTCTCGATCTTCTCTGGGTCAATATTCATAGTCTCCTTCTCAATGTCTACAAAAATAGGTTTCGCTCGGTGATGGACAATAACATTGGCCGTGGAAGGGAATGTCATAGGTGTAGTAATAACCTCACTCCTGGCATCTACTCCCACAACCTCCAGTGCCAGGTACAATCCAGCAGTACATGAACTAAGACCTAAAGCGTATCTGCTTCCCACGTATTCACCGAATCTTTTCTCGAATTGGTGAGTTTTCGGTCCTGTACTAAGCCACCCGGATCTTAAAGTATGGGAAACTTCTTCAATTTCCACATCTAAAATCTGAGGACTTCCAAAGATTAAGAATTTCTTTCTCACTGGTTTGCCACCATCAATGGCAAGTTTAGCACTCATTTTTATCTCTTACTTTAATCTTCACTAGCCTACAGGGTAGAAAGAATAAGGGTGTCATCATCCTTCAAGAACTCATTACATTCAAAGTTCTTTATCGAAAATATCAGATTAAAACTTCCGGGCATCCCGGAAACTCCTAAGCTTCATCCATTTTGCTGCGTTTGACCTGGAAAAGAAACAATCCCAGATTTAGCAAAAATACCGAAGAACCGCTGGTTCCCAGAACAAGGATAACCTGTTTCAAGGAACTATGGAATAATGTTAACAATGTCAAGTACAATATTACTCCGGCGAAAAGGGGATACAAAAAATTTGTAGAATGCCTAGCCAAATAATAGTTAATGAGAATATTGGTTAAAGCTAGAGGAGTTATAGCAATCCCAAATAATCCTAATAAAGAAGAAATAATAAGGTATTTACGTCCAAAGAGTGTAAGAATAATAAACCGAGGGAAGAGGAGACAAATGAGGATACCCAGAGCGAAAAGAAAAATACAAACAAACAAACTCTGTTTCAAAGTTAAAGAAGAATCCTGATTTAACTCGTGTAATTCAGAGACTCTGGGAAACATGGCCATGGAAACCGCTAATGCCACCGACAAAAATCCTCGCCCCACGATAGAAAGAACTGCGTAATATCCCGCCTCTAAGGGACTAAAGAAATGCTTAACCACGATGACATCGACATTGGTCAGTATGGCAAAAAACAAAAGAGCTAGTCCAACCGGCCAAAAAAAGGCGTAGATTTCAGATGAATTTATCTTATTGTCGGTCGATCTTCGCTGTTTAAATAAAGATCTTAGCGGCGTAAAGGCAGCCAAAAGAGCTACCCCAATAGCTAAGGCAATACCCCCCAAAGCACCGTTTATCCCCATCCCCAGACTAACTAGACAAAAGCCGAACAACAATCGGAGGGTAGCATCTATGGACAGGTTTGCTCCCAAATAACCAAACTTCTGTAAGCCCTGGAGTGTTCCCCGCGGAACGGGAATAATGAGTAAAAGAAAAAGAACAATGCCCAGGAAGATCACCGGCGTTCGTGAGGGAATCTTTAGAAATGCACTGATGTAACCGCTACTCAGGAAAAATACAATGAATCCCAAGCCACCGTAAGGTAGTAACCTTTTTAAAGAACGAAAGAAAAGGAGGCGAATCAGCTCATATTGGTTGTGGATCTTGAAATTAGAAACATATTTAGCCACTACGGTCTGAATAGTACTAATGGGTAGTTCAATGATAAAGCAAATCGACAAAAAAGATGCCAAAATTCCAAAGCCGGCTGGGCCCAGAGTTCTACTCATATAAATGTGAAAGAACAAAAGGGAAGTATTAGCAATCGCCATAGCTATTAACATAATACCACTATGTTTTATTAGACCGTCAACCTTAGGAATCATTTAATTACCTTGATTCTGAGAGAACTATTCTCTTTTTCCTATGACCTTTGCAGGAACCCCCACCGAAATGCTATACTCAGGTATATCCTTGGTAACTATCGCTCCGGCTCCTACCACCGACCCCTTTCCGACCTTCACCCCCATAAGCAGGATGCTATTAGTCCCCAGGAAGACGTCCTCACCGATCTCTACTTTCCCCAGAACTGCACCTTGAGTCATAATTGGCCTGGTGGGATCCTTGAAGATATGGTTTCCAGTAATGATCTGGGTTCCCTGGGTAATGTGAGCATGCTTGCCAATTTCAAGGCCCCCATCACCGTGAAGATAGACATTCTCACTTATTTCCACCCACTCACCGATATGTATATCTCCCCGAAGAATGCACCTTCGACCAATGTTAACATTGTCCCCTATCTCAATTCTACCTGCCTGAGGATTCAAGTAGCAGCCCTCACCTATGCAGACTCTGTTCCCTAAAGAAATCTTTTGAGGAATACGAATGTGTACATCCTTTTCAATAAAACAATTAGAGCCGATTCTGTGCAAGAGAGACCGGTAGACCGATCCTCTCAAATATGATCCAGCCACGGTGGGGAAATTTGAAAACAAAGTCAATATGAAGCCCCTCCAGAGAAACTTGCCCAGAGAACGTTCTCCAGTGGTGCGAGCAACATACTTCCAAAAACTATCCAGGGGACCTGTCCCTAACATCTCCGTGTCTTTGTGATGCTCAGAGATCATAGATTTCCTCCTTATTTTGACCCAATTGAGATCTCACCTTTTCATTAACTGAAACCACCCCAGGCCTGGACTATCTCTGAAGGTCCACTCAAGGGAAGCATATGGTAACTCAGAAAGGATCTGAGAAATTTCGGCGATGGCCAAACTCCTGAACCAGGTTCCAAACATGTCACTTTCTCTCACCGGGACAGTCATTCTCGGCCATTCGGTATTCCTCAGTCCCTTTCCCGGAATGAACTGATCTTTCAGAACGGCGCCCATGAGCCTGAGACGCCATTTAAAGGTCCAATGGTCTTCCTTCATAAACGTGAAGAAGTTCACCCACTCCTTAAGGTGAAATCGTCTGCGTCGGGCGTAAACGAAACCGCCATCCTCGTTTTGAGACGCGAGGAGGGCAGGAAGAGCTCTCGTTAGGGCCCTCACTATATCGGCCCTGCGGTAAGTAGTACGCTGATAGGCATTCACCAAAGTATCAATGGCATCAATATCTTCGCAGGCACCTCCTCCTCCCCGAGGAGAGAAAAGGCCATCTTCCTGCTGCAGTGACAATGTGGAGTCTATGATTTTGTCCAGATATTTCAGGGGACGATCCAGGTAATAATAGAGAAGATAAAGATGGTATGCTCCGGCCATACCATTCAGGAGACTCGCCCCTTCCCTAGTTCCCCAGTAGCCCGTGCCAGGGTCCTGGAACTGATCCAGCCACTCGAGCATTTTTCCCAATACCTTTTTTGCTTTGATGGTCCGATGTTGACTAAATTCACGGATGAGCAAAATGCCCAAAAACATAACGGTATTCGTCTCCATCCACGCATTTGACCAATCCCTCTCCTTAAGCCACTGAACAATACCGAAAGGATCATACCATCTCCCATCATAGTGTAGGGGATATCTATTGGTGCCTTGCAGAGCAGAAAGAGCGGAGAGGCAAAAGGTAGTTGATTGAAGGGAAAGATACTCCCAACTGTGATTTTTGACATGTCCTGGCTGCATTTCTGGATCGCAAAAAAGACCTGTTCCCTTATCCTGACAGCCATTAATATAGTCTACCCATTCTTTGCGCTGCCGAGTACTAAGATTTGTCAGATCACTATATAGCTCCCTGATAAAAGCTGCATAACAGGATGAAAGAAGATATGGCCGGGTAGAGGAACTCATTTTATATCGTCCATAGGGTAGGTGCTTTACTCTCATCGTTTCCACCCACTCCAGTACCCTCTTGCGCAGAGAAAAGGGTTCGGGGAAGGAAAAATTCTCCCTCAAAAAAGAGACCTTCTCGTGCCCCATCATTGCGACTCCTTCAACCAGTCTCTACAAAAGAAGGCTTTCTTCCAAGAAAAAACTCTCACAGCTGCAGATTGTGCTTTCTTTACTAATAACACTCAGTTTTACCCATTGTGTTCATGAATTATTTCGATTTAAAGCTTCAGAGCAACTGCAGCACACAGCACACTATTGGCTGTCATCAGGACTCGTATCAATAGAGCGATGAGGGCGGCCATATGGACAGGAAGATATAAACCCAGCAGCAAAACCACCATCCCCTCAATAACGCCCAGTCCAGCCGGTATCATGAAGCTCAAAAATCCTACTAACCAGGTGATAGCGCAGATACCGATAATGGCAGGCAGCAGAGTAAAAGAAAGGGGATAGATAGAAATAATCAGAAAATAGATTGAGATACCTATTAAGACCCACCATCCGCACCAGAAGAATACAAGAAGTATAATATGTTCATACTTCAAATTGAATTTGATGTCATTTCGCTTGAGTCTCTTCAAAGCGAAATTTAAGGTTCTTCCAAATACAGAAGGATGCAGGAAAAGGAGTCCTACCGGAAGGAGAAAAAAAAGAAAATACACTCTCCTCACTGATTCCGCGGGAGTCCAGAATAGTAGCGATACCAAAAATATCAGCAGTCCTGAAACCACATGTATGGCTAATCGCACCACCACGCTGGTGGCTGCTTTGACCCCGGCGATTCCTTCCTTTTCCAATAAATAGACTTTTCCCACCATAGTCCAGATTTTGCCCGGAATGTATCTACCCAGCTCGGTAAGAAGGTAAATCTTGAGAGCTCTCCTGTAACCCACCACCGCCCCCAGAAGCCTCAGTATCAGATTCCACCCTAAGCCGATAACAATGGAGCTAACAACCATAAGAATGAAGGAAAAGACAAGTAGGTAGTAGTTTACATCCCAATCATAAGTGGAAATTTTATCCCAGTCACGATATAAAATTCTGGCCAGGAAGAAAAGAACTATTCCAATTACTATGACTTGGAAAACTCTCTTATAGAAGACATTTTTTATCCTCAATAACCCTTTCACCTGCTTGGCCTCTGGAAAAAAGACATCCGGTCGACAATTGATATAGCACTTTTGGTTGTTGCCTTAAACTCTTGCCAGCTATGTATTTTAAGAGCAGTTCTTAAGATATAACTGGCTCTGAAGTAGAACTTCCTGTAAGCTCTGATACGGGCATTTTCTACATCTTCTCTTGAAAGGTTATCTGTTTCAATAAGTGAATTACAGGCAGAAAAATCCTCCCAACTGTTATACCTGAGCCAATCCTTCTCTTTGCAAATCCGATACAATTCTGTCCCCGGATGAGGGATAGCTATGGCAAATTGAGCACTGTCTGCCTTCAATTCTTTGGCAAATTTAATTGATTCTTCTATTGTCCCCTCAGTTTCTCCTGGAATACCAAATAAAAAAAAGGCCTGGGTCTTTATCCCCACTCTCCGACATAGATCAAAGGCTTGTTTAATCTGCGCCAGAGTTGTTCCCTTTTTCATGATATCGAGCATCTTTTGAGAACCTGACTCTACTCCAAACCTTATATAATGGCAGCCTGCCCTTTTCATAGCCTTAACGACTTCCTCATCCATGCTGCTTACTCGACACTGGGGTATCCATTTTACTTTAATCTTGCGTTTTTCAATCAACTCACAAATTTTTAATATCCGGGATCGATTCAAAGCTAGGGAATCATCGTCAAAATATATCTCGTCAATGTGGTAATCTTTTACCACCTGCTCGATTTCATCAACTACGTTCTCAGGACTTCTAAACCTAAACTTCCTACCGTAAAGAGTCCTGGGCCATAGGCAGAAGACGCATCGATAGGGACATCCCCGAGAGGTTACCATGGTAGTACTGAGCCTCCCAGTGAAAGTACCCTGCCGATAATAGTCGCTTTTTACAATATGTCTGGCCGGAAAAGGCAGCTCATCCAAATTTCCAATCAAAGGACGATCTTCATTTACACGGATACCATTCTCATCCTTATAAGTAATCCCTTTTACTCTTTTAAGATCATCTTCATTTAAAAGAGCCCTTGATATATCCCTGATCGTTAAGTCGAATTCTCCTCTACAGATCGCATCAACTTGCGCATTCTCTTCCATGATTTGCCTGTGAAAAAAGGTAGGATGAGACCCCACTAAAACTATGAAAACGTTTCTCATTTTCTCTTTTAAAGCCTTTGCTGTTAAGAGGTCATAGTTGATAGAAGGAGTGGAGCACTCAAGAACAACCATGTCAGGCTGAATCTTTGTAGCAGCATCAGCAAAACCTGAAATAGACATTTCTTCTACCACCCCATCAATGAACCTTACATCAATTCCCTCTTTCTCCAGCACTGCAACGACATAAGCCAGATAAATTGGATACTCTAAAAGCTTATCGCTTCTCTTATGAGGCCATCTAACATCTGACCTGGCCCCATATCCGGGTCCTGGCCAAGGAGGATTTACGACCAATACTTTCACGTTTACCTCATATCAAAGGAAACCTTCACAAATTTCAACAAAGCGATCCGCCAATTTTCCCCATTCGTACTTTTTCTTAACCATTTCTCTACCTTTTTGCCCCATTCTCTTTCTCATCTCTTCATCTTCGATGAAGAGACTTATCTTCCTGGCAAGATCTACAGAGTTCCCGGGCTCGTAGAATAGCCCCGTCTTTCCTTCCTCTACTACCTCTTCAAGAGCTGGCAAACAGGGAACGATGACCGGAATACCACAAGCCCAATACTCAAATTCCTTCAGAGTAACCCTTCCTCGGGCAGATAAAACATTTGGCAGGATCACTAGACCGATATCACTAGCTGAGATATACTTTGAAACCTCTCTTTGACCAACCCAGCCTGAGAAATAAAAATATCTAGCCAATCCATCCCGGGAAACTTTTTGTTTGAGGTTTGGCATGGCCGTACCATCCCCCACAATCCAAAACCTTGTCTCTGGATATCTAACCACCACTTCTTTTGCAGCAGTGAGAATTATTTCAGGATCATCCTGAGGGTCAATTACCCCCTGGAATATAACCACTTTCATAGCCCTTCCAGCCAATTTATTCCTAAGCTCAGTTTCATCTGTATGGTTGAATACTCCGGTGTCCACACCATCACAAACTACTTCGATACTTTCTGGTTGAGCCCCATAAATTAGAAGAATATTTCTCATAGTGTTGCTAATAGTGATTGTCTTATCTGATTCCTTGATCACTTTTTTTTCCAGTTTCCTGCCCAGGAATTGAATTAACCTGACCCATCCTCCACCCTGGTAATTGTCGAGATATTCAAAGAGCAGGTCAGTTAGGTCCAGAACCGCCAGGCAATTCCTTCGAAATCTCTTTGCTAAAAGTCCCGTAAATCCAGCTATTGAATTATGAGAAACGATCATGTCCGGTTTTATCCTTCTAGCATATTTAACCACCTGTAACATATTTAATGGATTGACATAAAGATATTTCAAGGTTTTCCTTGTGTCTAAGCGGCTGACATTTGTCAATGGCAAAAGGTCAAAACATCCCAATTCCTTGATGGCCTTTTCAACTTTTACTCCGATTGAAGAAGCCACATAAACCCGATGGCCTTTCTTTGCAAATGCTTTTATCACATTACTCATCCTGGGAGTTCCTCCGCCACTTAGAGGAATTAGTTTCTCAAAAATAGTTACTAACACCTTCATCTAGGACTTATCCTTTTTTCCTAATCTACCACTATGAGAGGATATTCAAGGGAAATTTCCCTTGAGATCCGCTTATTGCTATCTGTAAGACGGCGAACATCTCATATCAGAATTCCTTACGGTTTTTCTGGATAAGACTATCATAGCATACCAGAAGCCAATACTTGCCGATAATCGGAGTAACCAATTTAGAAAGACCCCACAACAGATCTCGCTGAACTTAAACTCATCTCGTTTTTTAATATAGAGTTTACTTAGCTGGATTATGTATAATACCAGCAACAGGAAGACCAAAATTATTGGCCTAATTAATAATCCAAAAAATCCTGTAAAAAAAAGAAAAGGCAGCAAGACCAAGTTAAAAACATGATAAAGAGTTTTAGCTCTAAATCGGTGTTTTCGAGCTAGTCTATATAACCCAATGCCATTGGTGAATCTCCAATTAATAAAAGAGAATAAGGAGCTTCGATGATGATGGTAAACAATGGCCGTAGGTTGATAGTATATCTTCCTACCATCTGTCCAAACTCTTACGTTAAAATCAGTGTCTGCATTCGATTCCTTAAACGTTTCATCAAACCCTCCCATCTGTTTCAATAATGATTTTTTGAATATGGCATTGCAACCGGGAACTTCAGCTTCATTTTTGGAGATCAATTTTGGCGAGGGTTTACCCAGAGTTCCCACGCATCTAGCAAAGAAGCTAATGTCCTTAGGCGTCTTCACTATTCCACCAGCGCCCTCTGCCTTATTTTTAATCAAACACTGGACAAGTTCAGTTAACCAATACTTATCCACCACACAGTCCACATCGGTTAAGGCAACATACTCTCCTTTTGCCAACCTAATTCCTCTGTTTCTTGAAGCTGCTAAACCTAAATTAACTTTATTCTTAACATAAATTGCTCTGTTTTCGTATCTTTTAACCACTTTGTCGGTCCCATCGGTAGAGCCATCGTTAATTAAGATTACCTCGTAATTCTTATAATTAAGTTTAAATAAGGATTCTAGACAACGCTCGACGTTTCTCTCCCCGTTAAATACCGAAACTACCACTGAGACATGGGGTTCTACTTCCAACACTGTCTCCCTTCTTGCTTAACATCTTTAACTCAGAGGAAAGTAAGGATAGTCACAATTATACGGTCAGTCCTCTTTTTTCCAGATCTCTGTTGGACTTTTCAAATTGATCAGTAGCCTTCTTATTTTGCACCCATTCGGTTAAATCAGAAATTCCATTCTCAAATTTCACCTTAGGATTAAATCCTAGTTTTTCTTGAATTTTGGAGATATCGGCATAACAATGGCGAATATCTCCTTGCCTGAATTTCTTAACGATATGTGCATCAACTGATGAACCAAGTTTCTTAATAAGAATAGCGGCAATCTCTAAAACTGTGGTGGGCTTCCCTGTTCCAACATTAAACACTTCATAATTTGCCTCTTCCTTCTCTGCAGCCAAAAGATTTGCCTGGACAATGTCGCTAACATGGATAAAATCTCGCGACTGCAGGCCATCCTCAAAGACATAAGGAGGATTATTGTTTAAAATACGACTGCAAAATATAGCAGCTACTCCAGTGTAAGGATTTGACAATGATTGTCTGGGACCATAGGTATTGAAGTATCTTAAGGCCACGGTAGGAATATTATAGGTCCTCCCGACAGTTAAGCACATTTCCTCCTGATCACGTTTAGAAATAGCATATACCGAGGTGGGATATAGCGGCTTTTCCTCATCAGTGGGTATCCCTTGCACCGGTTTTCCACACCCAGGACACTTCATTCCCCATTCTCTTCTTTCAAGCTGTTCTGGTGATCGCAGTCTTGGATAAACCACACCGCAATCTTTACACTCATACTTTCCCTCGCCATATAGAGACATTGAAGAGGCGAGGATTAGCTTCTCCACGTTGTGTTTCTCATTGGCTAGAATATCAAGTAGACTTGCCGTACCCAGAGTATTAGTTTTGATGTACCTCTCAATTTCATACATAGACTGACCTACTCCTACTCTAGAGGCCAGGTGAAAAACAATCTCAATTCCCCTCAAAGCTTTTTTTAAAACGGCTCGATTACAAACATCTCCTTCTATGAATTCGCATTCCTTATTTAAGTATCCCGGTATTCTCCCTTCATCTCCATGTACCTGTGGTTCCAAACAATCAATGGTTCTCACCTGGTATCCCAATTCGACTAGTTTATCGACAAGATGAGAACCAATAAATCCCACTCCTCCTGTCACCAATACTTTTTTTGGCATCTTTATTCTCTTTCAGAAAACTTTTGTCTAGAGGCTACTCGGCCTTCTCAAAATATTCCAGAGAAAAGGCTAATCCCAGACCAACTATCAAGCTTACCAGAGCAGTTACTAATATGTTAAGAAGCTTCTTTGGTCTTACCGGTTCTTTAGGCACCTGTGGGGTCACCAGCTTTTCTGTGACATACATCTGGGAAGGGTCTATCCTCTCCAATTTCGCTTTCTTTATTTGGACCTGTCTCAATTCGCTCATGAGAGAATCATACTGCTGATTTTGATCTCTCAAAAGCTCAGTTTTTTTTGTTTGGACCTGCCTTAATTCACTCAGGAGGGCATCATAATACTCTTCTTGAGCTCTCGTAAGTTCGTTTTTCTTTGTTTGAATTTCTCTTAATTCGCTCATTAGAGTATTATATTGTCCCTCTTTATTAGCGATATCCCCCATATAACCCACCAACACCCTAGCTTCAGCGTCTGAAAGAGGCTGAGATTCCTTCATCATTTTCTCCATAGCTTTCTTTGTCTCGCTGATATCGTCTTTGAGCTCGGTCAATTGTAGGTTAATATTTTTACTCTGTTCAGTAAAAGTAGCCAAGATTTCCTTTTTATTCCCCTCAATTTGAGCTAGTTGTTTGTTAACACCGTCGATCTGCTGAGTGTAGGTAGCCAGTATTTCCTTTTTATTCTCATCAATTTGAGCTAGTTGCTGGTTAATACCACTGATCTGCTCGGTGTATCGAGCGAGAACCTCCTTCTTGTTCTCATAAAGAAGTTTTATCTGCTCATCTCGTTTCACGATTTTGTCAGCCAAGTAGTTGGCTATCTTAAGTGCCTGACCAGCGTTATGTGTTTCAACCCTTATCTCTATTAAGTCCTTGGTCTCCCTTACCGGCTCCACAGAGACTTTTTTACGCAGATCTTTCAGGGTCAAAGGCAATTTTAAATCCCGTATTGCCCCTGTAAGAGCCTCGAGACTTCCCAAAAGTTGAGATGCTCCAATCACACTCTCAATTGGCACCTTCTCAAAGGTCTCTAGATCCACAATTTTCCCAATTTTTACCGTTGATTTTACCTGGTATACTGGTGGCAAAACAAAACTGACCACGACACTAATTGCCACAGCAATACAAAAAACTAGCAAGATAATCTTTTTTCGCTTTTTGATTACCTGGACATACTCTCGAAGAGTCACTTCCTTTTCTTCCATAGGTCACTTCTCTTTCAACTTCCAATCATAAGGGATACTTTTATCATAAGGATCCACCCGGTACTCGTCAGGATGTTCATAGTTATAAGGCTGGGTGGGAACATTTATCACCATGGCCTCCTGCTGGCCTATGCATTTAAAGCCGTGATAGACCATTTTGGGTATCTGGATGAGTTTAAAATTATGGTCTCCCAGGAAAAACTCGTTTATCTCTCCATTAGTCGGTGAATCCTTCCGTCCGTCGTAGAGAGCTATTTTCATCATTCCCTTTATTACAGCCATATTATCGGTCTGGAGTTTATGATAATGCCAGGCCTTTACCACTCCCGGGTAAGCAGTGGTCATATATACCTGACCAAATTTTTCAAAAAGCTCATCATCAGCTCTTAATATCTCCATCACCCGGCCCCTTTCATCGGGAATGGGCTTAAGCTCTTTTAATCTAACTCCTTCAATCATAAGCCTTTTCTCCTATGTAGATATTCTTTCAGGGCTTCCTTCCAGGGTCTCATAGTATTCCCGGCACCTGGCCTAGAACTGGAGCTCCTGAGAACCGAGAATTGAGGTCGAGGAGCAGGGCGATTTAGCTCCTTTGAAGTTATAGGTTTTACTTTAACTCCTTTTATCTCGGCCAATTTCAATATTTCTCTGGCAAATTCGTACCAGTTACAGCTTCCCGAATTTGTGATATGATAGATCCCATATGAGCTACCAGATGCCAGTTTCTTCATCTCTTGCGCCAGATCTTTGGTATAAGTAGGAGAGCCCACCTGATCCCCAACCACGGTAAGCACTTCTTTTTCTTTCGCCAATTTGAGTATGGTCTCCACAAAGTTTTTCCCGTGCTGACCGTAAAGCCAGGAGGTTCTCACAATGAAATATCTCTCCAAAAGGAATCTTACATAATTCTCCCCGGCCAATTTGGATCTTCCATAAACATTTAGAGGATGAGGTTTATCAAGCTCAGCATAAGGGTAATTTTTTTTACCGTCGAATACAAAATCGGTGCTTACGTATACTAAAGGGATATTCTTTTCCTGGCAGATAAGAGCTATATTCCGCGTCCCCAGTGCATTTACTCTATGAGCTCTATCGGGGTTCTTTTCACACCCATCCACGTCGGTATAGGCAGCCGTGTGAATAACAAAATCCGGGGCTAATTGATAAAAGAGCTTCCTTAGCCTATGCCCATCGGTTATATCTGCCTTGTGGAGACGGGGCGAAGAAAGGGAAGTAGAAGGAAAATCCTTTACATCCAATCCTACCACTTCGTATTCTTCTCTTAGAGTCTCATATAAATCCACCCCTAGCATTCCGCTGATTCCGGTGATGAGAACTTTCAAATTCTTTCTCGCTCCACATACTGTATGCGGTAATATTCCCTGAATTCGCTATCTCTTTTTTTTATTTTTCGCCACCAATCCTGATTGTCCCTATACCACCGGACAGTCGTTTTCATTGCTTCTGCAAAATCATAGTCTACTTTCCAACCCAACTTTCTTATTTTGCTACAATTAAGCGCATACCGCCGATCATGGCCTGGCCTATCTTGAACTAACTTGATCAAGTCTTCGGGCTTACCCAGCAGTTTCAAAATCATCCTCGTTATCTCAAGATTGGTTCGTTCATTATCTGCGCCAATATTATATATCTCCCCCGGTCTGCCTTTATGAAGCACCAGATCAATAGCAGAACAATTATCAATAACATATAGCCAATCCCTGACATTCATCCCATCTCCATATAAGGGAAGATAGGTGTCATCGACAGCATTAGTGATAAATAAAGGAATTAGTTTTTCCGGATGCTGATAAGGACCAAAATTATTGCTACTGCGGGTAATTATTACTGGAAGATTATAGGTCACATAATAGGATTTTACTAAAAGATCAGCCGCCGCCTTGCTTGCTGCATAGGGGCTGGACGGATTTAAAGGATCTGTCTCTTTAAATGAGCCTTTCTCAATGCTTCCGTATGTCTCATCGCTACTAATTTGAATGAGCCTGCTTATTTTATGCTTCCTGGCTGCTTCGAGGAGAACATAGGTACCATAGACATCAGTGGTAACGAAACTACCCGCTTCTATTATGGAACGATCCACGTGGCTTTGGGCAGCAAAGTTCACTACCACATCCACACCGGGCATTATCTGGCCTACCAATTGAGAATCGCAGATGTCTCCCTGAATGAAGAGCAAGCCCTCGTCAGAGCATATTTGGTGGACGGATTCAGTCTTATTGAGGATGATCTGAAAACTGTCAACGGAGCGGTGAGGATAGGAGGTTTCATAATCCTCTCTTAAAAATAAGTTACTCTGATGAAGAAATTCTTTTAAATTATCAAGATTCCCGGCGTAGGTGAGTTTGTCAAGAATAATAATCTTATAGCCAGAATATCTTTTGAGTATATATCTTACAAAATTGCTCCCGATAAAGCCAGCTCCACCCGTAATCAATAGTTTCAAATTTCTGCCCCTCTTGTCTAAATTGTCCCCACTTCACTACTGTCGCCCAGCATAAATCGGTAAGCCTGTGGCTTGGCAGTTGACTTATTGATAACTACATTTTTACCGATGAGGCTGTCTTCTATGCGTGATTTCAAGCCAGTAATTTTACATTCCTCCATAACAATACTGTGTTCTATCTCGGATTCTTCAATTAAAGTATTATAATAGATAGAGGTGAAAGGACCAATGTAGGACTTTATTAACCTACATCCTCT